>Ga0214192_1000149_pt1 | contig 42150 bp, 37 predicted proteins | sample TroBogEpilimnion_44_FD_153030 | JGI IMG/M metagenome (GOLD analysis project Ga0214192, IMG submission 153030) | Freshwater microbial communities from Trout Bog Lake, WI - 29JUL2008 epilimnion | ecosystem: Environmental > Aquatic > Freshwater > Lake > Epilimnion/Euphotic zone | place: Trout Bog... | reverse complement strand
TTCGATGTCGTATTTGTTTTCCGGCATGTTTATCGGGCCGACCAGCCAGGCGCCGCGCGTGGACGAAACCCGCCGCGACAGTCTGTACGAACTGGCGATTGCGTTCAAACAGATTCCCGCGCCGGGTGAGGGTGATTGTCCGCCGTGGCTGGTCGACCGCATCTTCCGCCATATTCTGGTGGACGGCACGGGCAACACCCATCGCGCCGAATTCTGCATCGACAAACTGTATTCGCCGGATTCTTCCACCGGCCGCCTGGGTCTGCTGGAACTGCGCGGCTTTGAAATGCCGCCGCACGCGCGCATGAGCCTCACGCAGCAACTGCTGGTGCGGGCGCTCATCGCGTGGTTCTGGAAGAAGCCGTTCCGCCACGAGCCGATCGACTGGGGCACTCGCCTGCACGATCTTTACATGCTGCCGCACTTTGTGGCGGCCGATTTCCGCGAAGTGCTCGGCGATCTGAACGACGCTGGTTACGCGTTCGAAGCGGAATGGTTTGCGGCGCACTTCGAGTTCCGTTATCCGGTGCTGGGACGCGCGACGCACGCCGGTATTTCCATGGAACTGCGCCATGCCACCGAACCGTGGTACGTGCTGGGCGAAGAGCCCGCGGGCGGCGGGATGACGCGGTTTGTTGATTCCTCGGTAGAGCGTGTGCAGGTGAAGGTGAAAAATCTGGAGGGGAGCCGCCACATTGTGACCTGCAATGGCCGGCGCGTGCCGCTCCACTTCACCGGGACGCAGGGCGAGTGGGTTGCCGGCGTGCGGTATCGCGCGTGGCAGCCGGCTTCGTGTCTGCATCCCACGGTGCCGGTACATACGCCGCTTGTGTTCGACATTGTGGATACGTGGACGGGACGATCGGTCGGCGGTTGCACGTACCACGTGGCGCACCCGGGCGGACGCAACTACGTGACGTTCCCGGTGAATGCGAACGAAGCGGAATCGCGGCGCGCGGCGCGGTTCTTCGAGTTCGGCCACACGCCGGGCCCCATGAGCATTCCCCCGGTGGAGGAAAATCCGGATTTCCCGCTGACGCTGGACCTTCGTCTGCCGGTTTCGCCGAGCTCGCGTTCGGCGCTGGAAGGCGGAACGGGCGGCATGTTCGGCGGTCTGTAGCTAACAGACTCTTTACACAGTCGCGTTAGAGTCGAGGCAGACCGGACGTATTACCGACTCGACACACTATGACTTCCCGCATCAAAGAGGCTTTTCGCGTCTCACCGCCGGCGTGCGCCGTGTTGCTCGCGGTTCTGTTCCTGCTGCATGCGCCGCCGGCCATGACGCAGGGCAACCAGCCGCCGCAAGGTGGCGGGCCTCCCGGTGGTGGCGGTCGCGGGCCGGGGCGGCAGGGTCCGCCGCCGCAGGATAAGGGTCCGACGGCGAAGCGCCCGACGGAGGCCGATCGCGGGCCGTTCCAGAGCTTGTGGATTCCGCCGTTGCTCGAAGGGAAGTCGCCGAGCCTGACGCTGAGCAAGTCCTCCAAATCATTCTGGGCGAATACCAGCACCGTAACTTACGGCTTCAACCACGAGCAGTTCTGGGGGCCGACGCTGGTCCTCAACAAAGGCGAAACTGTCCGGATCAACGTGAAGAACGAGCTGGATGAGCCGACCACGGTTCACTGGCACGGGATGCATCTTCCGGCGGCGATGGATGGCGGGCCGCATCAGGTGATCCCGGCGGGCGGCACGTGGACGCCTTCGTTCACTGTGATGAACAACGCGGGGACGTATTGGTACCATCCGCATCCGCATGAGCAGACGCAGAAGCAGTTGACGTACGGGTCGGGCGGGCTGATGATTGTGCGCGATCCGGCCGAAGCCGCGCTGGCGCTGCCGCGGACCTATGGCGTGGACGATATTCCGCTGGTGCTGACCAGCCGCCGCTTTCTCACCGACAACCAGTTCAGCTTCCAGGGAGACGACGACAAGTACGGCGACTTCCAGATGACCAACGGCGTGTTCAACTCGCAGACGACGCTCCCGGCCCAGTTCGTGCGGCTTCGCATTCTGAATGCCGAGATCGAGCGTGGCTACGATCTGGGCTTCAGCGACAACCGCACGTACTATCTGATCGCGACGGACGGCGGTCTGGTGGATCAGCCGATTCCGCTCAAACGGCTGAAGCTGATGGTAGGCGAGCGCGTGGAGATTCTGGTGGATCTCAGCGGTGACAAGCCCGGTTCGGCGCTGGATCTGATGGCGTACAACTCCGGCCAGGAATTTGGATTCCCGGGGCAGGAAGGCGGGGCGGGGCGCGGCGGCAGGCCGAATGGCAGCTACCTGAACAACATCGATTTCCGGCTGCTGCATATCAACGTGGGAACTGCGACTGCAAAGCCGATCCTGAAGCTGCCGGGAATGCTGACGAAGAATCGCTTCCGGACCGATGGCGAGGTGACGAACCGCAGGACCATTCGCATCACCGGCGGCGGCCCGAATTCGGAATTTGCGTTCGATAATGCAGGCTACTCCATGCACGACACCGAGCACATCCAGGTGGTGAAACTGGATGCGGTGGAGGCCTGGACGATCACGAATAACAACATCTTCGGCCACTCGTTCCATATGCACGACGTGCAGTTCCATGTGGCTTCCCGCAGCGATGGACCGGTGCCGGCGTGGGAGCAGGGGTGGAAGGATACGGTGTACGTGCCGCGAGGACAGTCGGTGACCGTCATTGCAAAGTTCGAGGATTTTGCGAGCGACACCGATGCGTACATGTATCACTGCCACATGGCCAATCACGAAGACGCCGGATTGATGGGGGATTTCCTGGTGGTGAAGGATCCGGCGTCATTGTCCCTGAAGGCGCATCACGATACGAAATGACGGCAACTCGCCCTGCTTCAGGCGAGGGCGAGTATGCCATCCTGTGAATGTGAACTGGGTTTCGATGCCTGGACCGCTGTCGGAGGGCTGCGTCTTCGGATGAGTCAGCCGGCTACGGACTCCGGTCCGCATCTCAATACTGCCTGGAAGTACAATCCGCCCGGTGGCTTTCACGACGAAATGCTGACGGCGGCGGGCGGAGTGCGCGCCTCCTGGCAGCCGATGGTCGAACTGCTGAACGGTCTGGGCCCGGATGGTCTGGCGAAGCGCTGGCAGGAAGGCCGGCGGCTGATTCACAACAACGGCGTCACCTACAACGTTTACGGCGATCCGAAGAGTCTGGAACGTCCGTGGCCGCTGGACCCGATCCCGTTCGTTCTGGCGGACAGCGAATGGGCGTCGATCGAAACGGCCATCGCACAGCGCGCCACGCTGCTCAACGCGATGCTGGCGGATATGTACGGTCCGCGGCGGTTGCTCCGCGAGCGCCGCATTCCCGCCGAACTGGTTTTCGGGCACCCGGGCTTTCTAAGGCCGTGCTGCGGCATTGAGCCGCCGGGCGGCATCTGGCTCCATAACTACTCCGCCGATATTGCGCGCGCGCCGGATGGCCGCTGGTGGGTGCTGGCCGACCGTACGCAGGCACCGTCGGGCGCCGGTTACGCGCTGGAAAACCGGCTCGTTTCGCAGCGCGTGCTGCCCGATCTGTTTCGCAGCACCAACGTTCGCCGTCTGGCGGCCTTCTTCCAGAAGTGGAAGGAGACGCTCCGCAGTCTTGCGCCGAAGCGGGAGAATCCCCGCATTGTGGTGCTCACGCCGGGCCCGTACAACGAAACGTATTTCGAGCACGCCTTTCTCGCCCGCTATCTGGGCTACACGCTGGTGGAGGGCGGCGACCTCACTGTGCGTGAGAACCACGTGTTCCTGAAAACTCTGGGCGGGTTGCTGCCGGTGGACGTGATCGTGCGCCGCCAGGACGACAGCTATTGCGATCCGCTGGAACTGCGCGGCGATTCTATGCTGGGCGTGGCGGGGCTGGTGCAGGCTGTGTGGTCCGGAAACGTGGCGGTTGCCAACGCGCTGGGTACAGGGCTGCTGGAGTCGGCGGCGCAGTCGGCGTTTCTGCCGGTACTTTGCAAACATATGCTGGGCGAGGAACTGCGGATGCCGAACATCGCATCCTGGTGGTGCGGCGATGCCGCGGCGCGCAGCTATGTGAAGGAACACATTGCCGGTCTGGTGATCAAGCCGGCCTCGCCGGCGTTCGATGCGAATCCGGTCTTCGGCGCCAAGCTGAGCGCTGCCGAACGGAAGGCGCTGATTGCGCGCATCGAAAGCAACCCGGCCGCGTATGTGGCGCAGGAGCAGGTCTCGCTGTCCACGGTGCCGGTGGCGCAGGACCATGCTTTGCGCTCGCGGCACCTGGTGCTGCGCGTGTTTGCGGTGGCCTCTGGCGATTCGTGGGCGGTGATGCCGGGCGGGCTGACGCGAATCACGTCGTCGCTCGACAGCCTGGTGGTTTCGATGCAGCATGGCGGCGGGAGCAAGGATACGTGGGTGCGTGCCGACGCGCCGGCGGCTCCGTTCAGTTTGCTGCGGCGCAGTCAGGGGCCGCTGCCGGTGAGCCGCGCGACGTTCGATCTGCCCAGCCGTGTGGCCGACAATCTGTTCTGGCTGGGGCGCTACGTGGAGCGCTTCGATGCCGTGGTGCGAATTTCGCGCGTCGTGTTGCCGCGTCTCTATCAGGAGGCCGACCCCGCGCACGCGGCGGTGCTGGCGGTGGGCCGGCGCGTACTGGACGCCGAAGGCTATCTGAGGGGCGGGGACGAACAGGCCCCGGCACGCGCCGCGCTGACCGAAGTTGAAGTCGTTACATTGATTGCCGAGCAACTGGCCGGAAGCGTGAGCGAAATCCGGCGCGTGGCTTCGCTGTTGCGCGACCGAATCTCGGCCGATGCGTGGCGAGTACTCAAACAACTGGAACAGCAGTTCACCGATTCGCCGCCGCCCGAGGCGCTGCGTGTCAGCTGGGCGCAGGATCTGCTGGATCGCGCCGTGACTTCGCTCGCCGCGTTCAGCGGACTTGCAACCGAGAATATGACGCGCGGCCACGGGTGGCGATTCCTCGACATGGGCCGCCGCCTCGAACGCGCGCTGCAGACCGTGCATCTGGTCCGGCACGGGCTCGGCCTGACGCCGCTGGCCAACGACGCCGAACTGCAGGCCGCGCTGGAGATCGGGGACAGTCTGCTGACCTATCGTTCGCGCTACCTCAGTTCGCTGCAGCCGGACCTGGTGCTCGATCTGCTGCTGCTGGATGAAGGCAATCCGCGCTCGGTGGTGTATCAGTTGGCGCGTCTGAGCCGGCACGTGGATCAGCTGCCGGAAAGCCATCCGGTGAGCGGCCGTCCGCGTGAGGCGCGGCTTGCGCTCAGCATGCTGACTTCGCTGCAACTGGCGGATGCCGTGGAACTGGCGGCGCCGGGCGAGAGCAACCGCCTGAACGCGCTCGACGACCTGACGGTGCGGCTGGCCGACGATCTGGGGCTGCTATCGGAACTCCTGACCCGCCTCTACTTTACGCACGCCGTGGCTTCGCGGCAGTTGTTGCCGCGCTGAGAATCCGGCCATGGTCCTTACCGTCTCTCACACCACGACGTATCTGTACCGGGAACCGGTCTCGATCTGCCATACCGCGGTCCATCTGAATCCGCGGGGCAGCCTGCACCAGCGGGTGATCTCGCATCGGCTGGAGGTCAGTCCGGAGCCGGTGTTCTCGGTGACGCGGAACGACTATTTCGGCAACGAAATCACGGTTTTTTCGATTCACGAGCCGCACCAGACGCTGACGATTTCGTCGAAATCCGTGGTGGAACTGCAGCCGGAAGAGCCGCCGCCCGCTGGCCTGACGCCAGCCTGGGAAGCGGTCCGCGACGAAGTGGGGCAGCAGGCCGGAGAAGAATCGTACCAGGCTTCCGAGTTCGTGTTCCGTTCGCCGTTTGTGAAGCTGGGGCCGGATTTCGCTGCCTACGCCGCGCCCTCGTTTCCGCCCGGACGTTCGGTGCTGGCCGCAAGCCTCGATCTTTGCCACCGCATCTTTTCGGAGTTCCGCTACGATCCGCGCGCGACCACCATATCAACGCCTGTGGATGAAGTGCTGAAGGACCGCGGCGGTGTCTGCCAGGACTTCGCGCATCTGATGATCGCGTGCCTGCGCTCGCTCGGCCTGCCCGCCCGTTACGTCAGCGGCTATCTGCGGAGCGGCGAGAACACCGTGGGCGCGGAGGCGTCGCACGCCTGGTGCTCGGTGTTCTGCCCCGGCTTCGGCTGGCTGGACTTCGACCCGACCAACGATGTCATGCCGCAATCGGACCACGTGACCATCGCGATCGGCCGCGACTATTCCGATGTTTCACCGGTCAAAGGTGTAGCGATCGGCGGGGGCGAACAGATCGTCAACGTGGCGGTGGAAGTGCTGCCGCCGCGGCCCGCCCGGTAGCTCCCGCATGAGCGCGATTTACGGTCTGATCCATCTCGACGGCCAGCCGGCCCAGGAGTCCGAACTGGAGCCCATGACCCGCGCACTGCTCCCGTTCGGGCCGGACGGCGGAGGCACGTGGCTGCGCGGCGGCGTGGCGCTGGGTCAGCGACTGCAATGCTTCACGCCGGAAGATCTGCTGGAACGCCAGCCGCTCGTCGGGGCGGAAGGCAACTGCGTGCTGATTGCCGACGGGCGCATCGATAACCGCGCGGAAGTTGCGCGCGAGTTGGGCATCGCGGCAGCCGAGGCCGCACAACTGCCGGATTCGGCGTTCATTCTGCGTGCCTGGGAAAAATGGGGGTACGATTGTCCCGCGCGCCTCGTGGGCGCATTTGCCTTCGCTGTTTACGATTTGCGCGAGAACGTCGTTTTTCTGGCGCGCTCCGGCATGGGCGAACGCGCCATCTACTATCACCAGACCCCGCGGAGCTTTGCTTTCGCTTCGGCGCCGAAAGGATTGTTCGCGCTGCCGTTCGTGCCTCGCGCGATGGATGAGGAGATGTTTGCCGACTACCTCGTCTCGGCGCCGCCCATGCCCGGGCGCAGCTTTTACGCCGGGATTCAATCGCTGCCGGCGGGGCACTCGATGCTGGTTCGGGAAGGCGCCGCGCCGCGTGAGTTCTGGCGGCCGTACAGCGGAAAGCAAACGCGCTTTTCGAGCGATGCCGAATATCCCGAAGCTCTGGCGGAGCTTCTGGAGCGCGTAGTCGCCGACCAGTCGCGGAGCATCACGCCGGTGGGCGTTTCGATGAGCGGCGGGCTCGATTCGGCGTCGATTGCGGCCGTAGCGGCCCGGCAACACGCAGTTCAGGGCAGGCGGCTCGCAACTTTTACGGAAGTGCCGCGGCCGGGATTCGACGGCACGCTGATCCCGGGCCGCTATGCCGATGAGACGCCTTACGTGCAGGCCATCGCGCGCCAGTACGACAATCTGGATCTGAACCTGATCCGAACCGATGGGCGCTTTTATCTCGATGGCATCGAAGAAGTTTTTGAAAACGCCGATGCGCCCTTTCGAAATGCGTCGAACCGGCCGTACATTGAAGCGATTGCCCGGGCGTCCGGCGCGCAGGGAGTTCGCGTGCTGCTGGTGGCGTCGTATGGCAACATGACGTTCAGCTGGTCGGGCAGCGCGCTGCTGCGCGGGCTGGCGGCATCGGGGCAATGGGGGCGGTGCTGGCGGGAGGCCCAAAAGCTTGCCGCGCGGATGCCGGGGCACTCGCCCCTTCGGCTGCTGTTTGGCGAGGTCGCGATGCCGCTGCTGCCGGATCCGCTTTGGCGGACCATTAAACGCTTCCGCAAACCCGGTAATCCGGCGTTCCGCACGTCGCGTCCGTGGCTGATCGATTCCCCGATTCGACCGGAATTCGCCAGCGCCTGCCATGTGGCAGAACGTGCCGAACAGAGCGGGCACGATTTTTTCGGGCGGCCGCCAGCCGATTCCCGGGCGGTTCGGACGCGGCTGGTCTCCGGCCACAATCTGCTGGCCGACATGTTCCGCTGGCAGAGAGCGAGTTTCGGCGTGGATAAGCGCGATCCGGCGGGCGATCAGCGGATCGTGGAGTTCTGTCTTTCCTTGCCGGAAGATCAATTCCGGCGCGACGGGCAATCGCGCCTGCTCATCCGGCGCGCCATGCAGGGAAGGCTGCCGCCGGAGGTGTTGAATTCGACGAGGCGCGGACTTCAGGCCGCTGACTGGCTCGATCGCCTGCGTGCGGCGCAGCCAACCGTGGATCTGACCCTGCAGCGCCTCGAGAAAAGCGAACTGGCTCGTCGCGCGCTGGATCTGGGGCGGTTGCGGCGACTGGCTGCCGACCTGAACCGCGCGGGCAGCGACGCTGAACGGCAGCTTTGGGACTACCGGGTCGTGCTGGAGCAGGGGCTCATGGCGGGCTGCTTTTTGGACTGGTTTGAAGCCGGAGCGCAAAATTAGCAATATGGGGCAATGGCGCTATTTCTACGGTGGCCTGAAGGTGCTTTCCGAACTTCGTTTGCCGGAATGGGAGCCCTTCCAGGTTCCTGAGGGGACGGCGGATGCGGGCTGGGCGCCCGAGTTGCGAATCCGGCTGGGCGATGCGCACGCGGGAGGCTCCGAGCCCATCATCACTCCGAATGAGTATTCGTTTCGCGTGCCTGGCGTCGGCGGGTTTCAGATTCGCGAGGGCCGGGAGATTTTGGTGGCGCCCGAGCCGGACGTGCGCAGGCGGCAACTTCGGCCATGGATCCTGGGGTCCGGGTGGGGGGCGGCCTGTTACCAGCGCGGGCTGCTCATCGTGCATGCCAGTGCGGTGGCCGTGGAGGGTTCAGCCATGCTGTTTTGCGCCCGATCCGGAGGCGGGAAATCCACGCTCGCGGCCCAGTTGGGCGCCAGCGGATTTTCGCTCATCAGCGATGACCTCTGCCGGATCGATCTCCGCCCGCAGGGTCCTCCCATGGTCTTTCCCGCTGCGCCGCGTCTGAAGCTCTGGAACGACGCTCTCGGCAAACTGGGGCTGAGTGGAGAGTCGATGGAACCGGATCATCTTCGCGACGGGAAGTTTCATCTGCCGCGCGCGGGGCAGGGAAGCACGGAGGCGCTGCCGGTCGGCGGGATCTATCTGCTGGAATGGGGCGAACCGGCGATTCGGCCGATTTTCGGCCTTGCGGCATTCCGGCGTTTTCTGGCGGCTGGAACGTGGCGGCCGCGGCTGGTGGAATCGATGGGGCGCACCAGCGGTTATGCGCAGCAATGCATGGATCTTGTGCAGCGGGTGCCGGTTCGGGAATTTTGCCGCGCGCGTGATCTGGTTGGCGCACCGGCGGCACTGGCGCGGCTCACTCAACACTGGTCCGGCGAGGTGCCCGGCGAGGTGCCCGGCGAGGTGTATGATGAGCCTTAGGATTCATGAGCGAGGGTAAGATCCAGTCCGGAAGCAGTGTGGTTTCGCGGGCTGGTCTGCCGTTTTCGCGTTTTCATGAGGAAGCGCTGGCGATCGATCAGCAGGCTGGCTATTGTTACTCGATGAACCTGCCGGCGGCGCGGATCTGGGAGCTGATTCCCCAGCCAACGCCGGTTGATGAAGTCTGCGCCGCGCTCTGCCGCGAATTCTCCGTTGATCCGCAGACCTGTCTGGAAGACGTGATTCAGTTCCTCGATGCCATGCAGGAGGCCGGTCTGATTCAGGTAAGACAGGCTGGCAATGCGGTTTCCGACTAGCTTGACATCGCCATTTCGGCTCGCAAGCAGCTTTCTGCGGCACCCGGGGCCGCTCAAATTGCTGCTTGCGGAAGCATCCGTGCTGCTGGTGTTTTCCCGCATCTTGCTGATTATGCTGCCATTTCGGCGTCTGGTCGGCCTGTTGAACATCACCTGCGATCCGCGGCGAATGGACGCTGCGGCGCGGGAGCGCCAACGGCGGCAGATCGGTTGGGCGATCGGCAGAGCTGCCCTGCATTTGCCCGGGCAAACCGTATGTTTCCCTCGCGGAATCACGGCTCAGATTATGTGTCGACGTCGCGGGATTGACACGACGCTATACTACGGAGCAAAGACCCTGCCCGACCACGGGCTGACCGCGCATGTGTGGGTCCTCGATGGGGAAGTTGGCGTTGTAGGCCATGAGGAGGCGGGGTTATACAATGTGCTGGCCACGTTCCCGCCGCCGTCTTGACAGTGAATTTTTTTGATTGGATGTGCGCAACAATTGCGGTAAGTTGTGCAACAATGTATATGAGCGGGAGGTGCTAGAATCAAATGACGAGTACTAACATGGATACCAACGAAGTGAAAGTCGCCAGCGACTCTACCGAAAACTCTGCTCCGCTGCCCTGGACCAAGCCGACTCTGGAACGCCTCTCCCTGAAGCAGGCTCTGAAGGCTGCCGGAGCTGTGGATTCATCCTTCGTTCAATCGTAGAGCTATCGAGGTTCGGCAGCCCCGGGACGGGGCCTGAACCGAAGATATCGGCTGTGCTTTGTTCAATTTCACCGCCTTCGGCCTGACGTTCGCTTCCGCGTTCGAAAGTCGTTTTTACTCGCCGGCCGCAGGCAACCCCCAAGTCTACTGCAGTCTCGGTCACGTTCCGGAATCTCTGCCTGGCGCGTGCAGTGCAGGTGTGTGCTGTGAGGCCACTCCTACCCGGTTTCTTCTTTCTCTCGACAAGATTGCTCGTTACCTCGTTTCCGATGGGGAGCAGATAACAGTTGAGCCCGCGCCGGGCGCGAACGAATTGGCAGTTCGTTTGTTTCTGGAGGGTCCGGTCTTTGGCGCACTCCTGTATCAGCGCGGGATACTCCCGTTGCACGCCAGTGCGATTGCGACTGATCGTGGCGCAGTGGTGTTCGCCGGTGCTTCGGGATCCGGCAAGTCGACACTTGCGGCCGAATTTCGGCGTCGGGGTTACCGCGTTCTTGCCGATGAGATTTGTGCCATTCCTCCGTCGATGCCGCCGGTGCTGCTCCCGGCTGGTCCGAGCCTAATGCTCTGGGCCGATGCGCTGGATCACCTGAAGCTGAGCCAGGCTGAACTCGAGCCGGCCCGGCCCGAGTTGGAGAAGTATATTCTTCCTCAAGGCGGAGTTGCCTCGTCGAGCCCGCAGCCGTTACGGGCGGTTTACGAACTCGAAGTCACGTCCGCAGCCGAGCCAGCGCTCAAGCCGGTATCCGGATTGCGAAAGGTTGAATTTCTGGCTCGCAGCGTCTACCGGCCGAATTTCGCCGTTGCGATGCAGCGGGCACCCGCTTCGCTGGCGAGGATCGCGGCTATCGCGCCGCACGTCCGCGGCGGCATTGTGACGCGGCCCGTCACCGGCTTTTCCATCGCGGAGGTTGCCGACCTGATCGCCGGGGATCTTGCGGCGTGAGTGGAATTGTCTGGCTGGCTTCGTATCCGAAATCCGGGAACACGTGGCTGCGAATTTTTCTGGCGAACTACCTTTCCGGCCAAAGTTCGCCGGTGGACATCAATGCGCTCGATACGAGTCCGCTGTCGGATCGCCGGGATCTGTTTGACGAAGCACTGGGTGTGGAATCTTCCGACCTTTCCGCTGAAGAAATTGACTCACTCCGCGCGGTTGCGTTTCAACGCCTGGCCGCGCAGTCCCCATCCACCTTGTTTTTCAAAGTCCACGATGCCTGGACACTCAACGCGCGCGGCGAGCCGCTGCTTCCGGCCGGCGCACTCAGTTCGGCAATCTATGTGGCGAGAAACCCGCTGGACCTCGCGATTTCCGCGGCCGCTCACGCGGGTTCTTCGGTGGAGGATGCAATCCGCCGCATGGAACGCGAGGATGGCGGAGCGTTTTCCGATCCGCGGCATTTGGGCGTGCAGATGCGGCAGCGCTATCTTTCCTGGAGCAGCCACGTTGTCAGCTGGCTGGATCAAGAATCGATTCCCGTGCACCTGATGCGCTACGAGGACATGCTGGAAAAGCCAACCGAGACATTCCGGTCCGCCGTGACTTTCCTCGGCTTGCCGGATGACGAGGAGCGCCTTGCGCTGGCGATCCGCTTCTCCTCTTTCGAGGGGCTGCGGCGCCAGGAGGAGACAAAGGGATTCCGCGAGCGGCCGGCGGTTGCCGAGGCGTTCTTTCGAAAAGGCCAGGCTGGTGAGTGGCGGATGGAGCTTTCAGCGGATCAGGTGGCGCGCATCATTCAGCACCATGGCGCGGTGATGGAGCGGCTGGGGTACCTTTGAGGGTGGAAGCGGAGAACAGAAACATGAGCAAACAGGCCCTCATCACCGACACTTCCGTGCTCCGCCGCCGTGCGGACGTGGATGCGCGGAATGTGGACGAAGCGCTCCTGATGACGAACGCGGCCACGGGAGAATTGTTCGGCCTCGAGTCCATTGCACTTCGTGTCTGGCAATTACTGGAACGGCCCAGAACTCTGGCAGACCTGTGCTCTCAGTTGCAGACGGAATACCTGGTTGATCAAGCCACATGCCGCAGCGACGTGTTGGACTTCGTGGGGGAGCTGCTGGACGAAGGCCTGGTCGTTTTGGCGGAATAGGGCGCGGCGCAAGCGTTAAGCCGGCTAACCGAGCCGCAGCCTGGCGCCGACCTGAAAAGCAGCGGCGCGAAGGAAGATCATCAGCAAGCGGAGCGCGTCGGCGGGCCTGTCGGTCATCTGTATGTCGAACCATCGCCGGCGCAGTCTGGAGGCGAAATCCAGCCGCTCGTCGCGATTGAAAAACTCCCGCTCAAATCGATCGAAAAAGTCGTTTCCCCAGAGCCACTGCAGCCACGGCGCGCGCAGTGGCGCGGTTCCGGTCAGCAGAGGCGCTCCCCAGCGGGCGCGCACGGCGCGGTCAGCCAGAACGAAGGCAGCTGAGAAGTGAAACGCAGCGGCACGCGACGCCGCTTCGTCCCGCACAGCGGGTGTCGCACGTTCCCAGAGGTGGCGGATCTCATAAAGGTGAAAGAGACTCGTGTTGCGGCCATGGGCGAAGTGGAGCACCATGTGGAGCAACTGGTCGGCTTCCGAGAGGACCAGGATGGTTCTGCCGGAGGGGGTGACGCAGCGGACCGCCCGGTCGAAGAACTCCTCAACCGGAATTCCGTGGGCTCCGTGAGTGAGATGAAAGTGCAGTTCGATGCAGGGCTTTCCGGCGCTGAATAACTCGACGTGGTGTGTACGGCGGCGCGTCTCGGCGAGCGATTTTAGCGAGGAGTAGCCGGCTTCGGCGAGCGCACTACAGGCGCGTTCCAGATCGCTGTTGCGGACCGCAAGGTCGACATCGTTGGAAGGGCGCCGGAGGTATGGTGGATCGTAATAGCGGCGTGCCAGCACCGGGCCCTTGAGCACGAGCGGCTGGATGCCGTGGTTGTCCAGGATGGCGAGCGTCGCTTCCAGGTCGAGCAGGCTCTGCTCGTGCCGCAGCCAGCTGGTGCGCAACGTCTGCTGGCACCAGTTGCGGCCGGCGGAGGCTGGCTGGTCGCTGGCGAGGCTGGCGAGGATAGTTGCTACGCCGCTTTGGGTGGCCAGATCACGGATCGCCGGCCAGTTTTGTGGATTGCGCAGGGCGGTGAAGTCAGGAGGGGTGCGGAGGATGCAAAGCAGTGCCTCGAGGTCCGGCGGGGCCGCAGTGTTCACGGATGAGTTAGACGGTTCAGCCAGGCCGGCACTCACGATAGTTCCTCGTGACAAAGCATAGCACTGGTAAAACAAAAGGCGCATGACCCGAAGGCCATGCGCCTGAAGAAAGAAGGTTATGCGCGAACTACTTACGACGAAGGCGCTTGAAGCCAAAGGCCCCGAGCCCGCTGAGCATAAGCAGAACGGTGGAGGGTTCGGGAACCGCTGCCGTTACCGCGGAGAGCGCGAAATCGGAACCAACGTAGCTGCTGCTTCCCAAGCCGTCGCCCGGGGCGTTGTTGGTCTGCCGGATCACGATGCTTTGCAGATATTCGGTTGAGAAAGCGGTACCGTTAAAGTTGAAGCCCTGATCATCGAGGACGGCATTACCCGTCGCGCCGACGTATTGACCGCCAGCACCCGAGAAGCCCGTGGTGAAGACAGTGCTTACCGAAACCGGGATGCTCGCCGTTCCGGCTCCGACGCCGGTCACGGTTGCAGTGTACGTGGTGTTCGCCAGCGTGCCGCTCGCGTAGGTGGTAGGCGTGCAGTTGGTACCAGCAACTTTGCAATCCAAACCGTCGCGCAGAACGCCCGCACCGGCGTTGTTGCTGTTGATCAGATTAACCGTAACCTGCGACGTGGTGCCGCCAGTGCAGGCACTGGTCTGGCAGAAGTTGAACAGCACGCTCACGTCGTTCACGTTGGCGTTACCCCACATCAGGTTGAGCATGGTGTAGAGGTTGGTCACGTTGTAAAGATTGATCGGCACCGTCAGGTTGTACTGCTGGTTGAAGGCGCTCGTCGGCGTCCAGAAATTATTCGGTTTGGAACCGGGGCCCGTGCCGTCCGTAATCAGGTTAAACGCAACACCGTTGGGGTCGGTCACTGTGGTGCCGGACGGTGCCGAAGTGCCCAGGGTCGCATTCGAATAAAGCGTCGCGCTGTAGCTTCTTTCCGAGATACAACCTGCGTCGGAAACGTTGTTCGCGCAGCTCGGGGAGCTGCCGCCAGGATTCAGGTTGGTATTCGACGCGCCAAGATAGGACTGGGTCAGTCCGTTCGAACCGCCGATCTGAATGTAAGCTGCACTGGCCATCCCCGCGACCGCCAGCGCAAAAACCGAAACTTTAGTTAGCAGATTCATAATATAGCTCCTCCGAGTCGAACGCTTGAGGGTTCGATCAACGTTTCGATCCTAACAAACCAAAAATCCCCCAATCCATTGGCCACGATGGGAAACCGGTTCCAGTACTGCAGTAATAGGCGAAACGTTGAGTAAGCTACCCCTCAAAAAAAAGGAGTATATCACGAGTTTTCAAGGAGGAAAGGGGGACCAGGCACTTTTTCCCGTAAATTTAATCTCAATCCGGCGTGTCCAAAAAAGTTAGCAGAACTTGCGGTCCAGGATGTCCGTAAGTCTATGAAAATACGTAACGTATAGGGGTTTTCCTGGGTGTATCGGATCCGGGACTAATCACACGATGGAACCAAGCCTCTTGCGGTATTGAGGGAACTGTGGCACTGCCTCGGCTCGTTCCATCGTTGGCCGGCGGAATTCTCAATAGTTAGCGGGGCCGCCGTCATCGAGAGGCAGGGGCTTTTCGTACCAGTGGCCGGTTTGGTGACGCGGGCTGCCGCGTGTACTCAGACTGGCGCTGGTACTGTCGTTTGGGCGGGTTCTTGTGCGGCGAGGATTCCCATAAGGGTAAAGACCCAAAGATTGAGAGCCGGCGACTGCATGGGAAAGTCCACAGTCGCGTGGATCAAAAGAGACAGGATTCCGATACCCCAGACGGATCGCACGGCTTTGGGTGCCACCCACACCGCGAGAACGAGCATGAGTGACAGAAAGGGCAAGCCCCCGTCGACGGCCCATTCTGCCCAGTCGTCGTGAGCGTGGTTAACATTCTTATCCATGTCGATCACGGCATAGGCCGGATAGGCGTTTTCGAAATTCCCGAGGCCGAAGCCCATTGCCGGGCGGGCCGCCGTCATGGCGATTGCCGATTGCAGAAACTCCCTGCGTCCATAAAACGGGTCGGGATCGGCGAGCCGATTTTCCAGCGCCTCGATTCCGACTACCGCCGTAAAAGCACATGCGAGGGCGACGAAGACCGCCACGGCATTGCCCATTTTGCGTCGGCCGACGCCGAGTACTCCTAGTGCGGCCGCTTCGATTACCACCAGCGCTGATCCGGCCCGGGAGGCTCCGGCGATCACAGCGGCGAACAGTGTGGCGGCTGAAACGGCGTAAAACCCGTGGACGCTGTCCTCGCGGACCGCTTCCGTGAGGGCAAGCGGCAGGATCAACTCTGCGAATGCCGCATAGCGGTCCCGATTCACAAAAGGCCCGAAGTTGGAGCCGTAACCTGGGTAAAACCAGAGGACTTCGGCAGGATCGCTGAAATACTGCAGGACCGAGATGATGCTGATCGCGAAGGCGAAGATCACCAGCCCGCGGAGAAGTCCGCGCCGCACTTTTCGATCGTCGCCGATCTGCAGCGCCAGCCAGAAAGTAGCAAGATTGCAGGCCCACTGGATGGCGGCGTTCCACGTTTCCCAGCGGCTGACGGTGTGGCCGGTTGCCAGCTGGACGAGGCCCCACAGCGCGGCTCCGGCAAGCGGAAACAGCGCGAAGCTGCCACGGAAGCGGACCGGCCGGTACAGCAGAGAGACGCACCAGAGGAAGGTCAGCGCGAAGATACCCGCCTGACAGAGGCTCGGATTAATCCACGGTTCGGCGACAAACATGACCAGGATCGAGATGCCAAGCAACGTTCCGAGAATCCAGGCCGAAACGCGGCGCATAAGGTCCGGGCTCATTCCCGCCTCAATCGGACTTCGCGAATTTCGGCATCGCCTTCCACGCGAACCGTACCGAGTACCCGATCGTAGCCGAGACGCAGTTGGGCAAGGCCGGCTGCCGGCGCTGCGAACTCAAATTCCTGTTCGGCGAGAGCTGAGGCGGGCCGCGAGGGAACGGAAAGCGCTCCGCCGCCGCGCAGCAGATCCTTGCCTCCTGCCAGCACCTGCCAATTGAGGCCGGAGTCCTTACCGGGCGTCCGGTATTTCACATCCAGCCGATATTTCCCCGGTTCGGGCAGAGGAATGTATTGCCAGAGGGTTACGCAATGTTCGGGCTGTTTGCTGGTCAGAGATATTTTGAGTCCCCCGGCCGGAATGCTCTCAAAATACATGCCGTGAGTGTCCCCGTAGCGCCAGTCGAATCCTCTCTTGAGGGGCGGTTTGACGAATTCTCCATTGGTGACCAGGTCGTCCTGCGCAATCGGCGGAAAGGACACCAGGGCCCGACCGGCCAGCCAGTTCCATGCTTCGAGAGCGTCGGAATAATCGCCGGCATCCAGCATCCGGTCGCAGTAGCGAAGGATCACTTCCCGGTTGTCGGCCACATCGACCTCGGCCGACATCAGGCGTTTGGCCACCGGGGGCGCGGCGCCGATCCGCCCGCTGTTCAGCAGAAACGCGAGGTACTGTTGCAGCGCTTCCGGCCGGGTGGGGATCATCCGGGTAAAAATCTGATCCGCATCATCGAATAACTCCCAGCATTGGGAAAACAAGATCGTCATGTCTTCGTGAAAGCCAACCGCAAAAGCGCTTTTGGCCGCGCTGGCGAAACGGCCCGAATCGTGCCTACGAAAGTAGAACTCGGCCTGCTCGAAACGCGGGGCATAGGTCTGATCGATTGCCACAGCTGACCGATAGCCCTCCTCTGCGGCGGCGAAGTCACCGATTTGCTCGGCGTATTCGCCCAGTTCGATGCGCAGCGAAGAGTTCGCGGGGTTGAGTTGAATTGCGTGACGGAGAGGGAGGATCGCTTGCGGCGGGTTGAATTCCGCTAAATCCCTGTAATATTTCCAGTTGGATGGCGTGAGCGCGATTGCGGCGCGGATGGCTTCATCGGTGTTGGTACGCCGAACCCAGTCCGACCAACCGACTCGAACTGCTGCATAAAACCCGCACGATGCCCCCAGAATTCCCAGCAGCAGGGCCAAGCGTACCAGAACTGAATGGAATCGTACCGTATGAGAATCCTGCGATTGTTTCGTGTACGGATTGTATACTAACATTGATTTTGCGGTTCTGCAGTTGGGGTTAACAGGCTTTGCAGAAAGTGCAAAGCTGTGACTCATAAAGCGGTAGCTTGGGAAAAATCGCCTTATGGCGGCCTTGAAGACCCGAAAACGGGCCGTAATATTCCGGCTTACTGAAGAGGAATACCAGCTCCTTCAGGACAACTGTCGTAGTGCGGGAGCTCGCAATCTGTCCGATTTTACGCGTGCCGGAGTGCTGGCCCAACTGAAGAACGGTGCGGAGGAAGACCGTTTCTCGGTGATTGAAAAGCGGCTGGAAACCATATGCCGCGACATCGTTGCACTGCGGGAAACTGTGGAACGGCGGGCATGAGTGATTCTGCCGCTGAAATTCAGTGTCCGGGTTGTAAGGGAGTCAACCTTCGGCGCTCTCATCGCACCGGGGTTGCTGAACGATTTCTCGGTTTATTCGGGCGATATGCTTACCGGTGCAGGGATTGCCAGGCGCGATTCCTGATTGGAGCAAAAAAGCATTCCGCGCCGCCTTCGGCGCGCCGGGTGGAGAGAAGGCAGGCCGACGCCCGCCGCAAGGTTCAATTGATGCTGCTTTTTGCGGCCGGTTTGGCAGTGTTCCTGATTTTCGCCTGGAAAGTCATTCTGGCTCCCCCCGCCCAGTAGTCACTCTGTGTTCGATATACTTGATTTCAGACGTCTGACGCCGGTTTTTGAATTCCTGAGGCCGTGATGCAACGCTTTTGGCTCGTTCTCTTTACCGCCGCCGCGGCCGTCGCGCAGACGCAACCCCAGGCCCAAACCCCGCCGACGACGCTGGCTCGCAGTGCGCCGTTTTCCGATGTGGCCTACAACAATTTGCCGGCGCAGCGAATCGGGGCGAATGATCTGCTTTCGGTTTCGGTGTATGATGCGCCGGAATTCACGCGGACCGTACGGGTCTCGGCCGATGGCATGGTCATGCTGCCGCTGATGAAGAAGCCCGTCATCGCGGCGGGGCTTTTACCCTCCGAGCTGGAGCCGAAGCTGGCCGAGGCGCTGCGGGAGCAGGATCTGCTGAACGATGCCACGGTGATCGTCACCGTCGCAGAGTACAACAGTCGGCCGATAACCGTAAGCGGCGCAGTCCACACGCCTCTGGTATTTCAGGCGGTGGGGCGGGTTCGAATCACGGACGCGCTCAATCGCGCTGGCGGTGTTGCTCCTGATGCCGCGCTGGAAGCCGATCTCATCAGTCGGGACGGGACGGTCCGGAAGATCCCTTTGAAGCCGCTTCTCGATTCCACGGCACCGGAACTAAATGCGGAACTGGTGGGAGGCGAAGAGATTCGGATTGCTCCCGCCGGACGGATTTACATACTGGGCAACGTCAAGACATCCGGGGCCTTTGGAATACAGGACACAGCCGACGCATCGGTGATGAAGTTTCTGACTCTGGCAGGTGGGTTTAGCAGCTTGCCTCCCAAGGTCGCCTATATCATTCGGGTGGAGCCGGATACCCAGGTGAAGCACGAAATCGAAATCCCCATGAAAGACATGTTTGACCGCAAGTCGCCCGATCTTCCGCTCCAGGCGCATGACATCCTTTATATCCCGGAAAACAAGAAGCACCAGGCATTGGTGGATGTGGAAAAGATTTTGGCATTAACCGCGGGTGTCGCAATCGTCACCCGGACCTTCGGGTGGTAAGGGCTAAAGATTAGTGTCGGACTCTCTAACACCTAAACCGGAAGAATCGCTGCCAGCAGTGAGCAATGCAGCGCCCCTGCAACGGGAACCGGTGCGGCCTCGTCTCCAGGCGGCAGATGCTGACGACGAAGATTCGCCTTCGGGCGTAAGTTTTGCGCACCGGCTCTGGGTCATCCGGCGCCATTTATGGGCAATCGTTGGGTTTGCCGTCTTCTGCTGCATTGGGACTGCTATTTATTCCTACCGCATTACGCCAATTTACGAGTCCACCGTAACCGTCGATGTGGATCGAAGAGCGCCAACTGCGGTCGTTGGCCAGGAAGCGAACTCTTCTTCCACCAATGACAGCGACCAGTTTCTCAATACGCAGGTGCGGTTGATTCAGTCGGATGCCGTCCTGCAGTCTGTCGCTCGGGAGTTTGAGATTCCCAGGGCTCCCGGATCGGTCGGGATGTCCAGCCTTGCGGTAACGCGCCCCCCGGCAACCTATCTGATTCTAATCAGCTACCGATCCACGGATCCACAACGCGCCGCGGCAGTGGCAAACGCGATCGCGGCATCCTTTATTGAACAGACTTACAGCATTCGATACAAGACGACGCTAAGCTTATCCACCTTCATGGAGAAGCAGATCGAAGAACTACGGGCCAAGATGGAGCGGTCGAGCGAGGCCCTGACCAGTTTCGAGCGGGAACTGAACATGATTCGGCCCGAAGAGGCGAACGGCATCGTATCGGCACGCCTTCTGCAGTTGAACACGGAGTATACCGCTGCGCAGGCTGAACGGGTCCGGAAGCAGGCATCATTAGAATCGCTGAAAAACGGAGCGCTGGCGGCAGCCGAAGTGTCCTCGCAGGGTGATTCATTCCGGCAGTTGGCGGCGCGCGTGGAGCAGGCGCGGGAAAAATTCACAGAGGTTCAGCGGCTTTATGGGAAGAGCCATCCGGAATACAAGAAGGCCGCCGATCAGTTGCAGCAACTCACCGAAGAGCTCGAAGTGTCTCGCGCCGATGTCATTCGCCGGGCCGAAAGCGAGTATCACGAGACGGCAAACCGGGAAGCCATCCTGCTAAAAGCGGTGACCGAAACCAAGGCGGAATTTGACCGCCTGAACGCCAAAGCATTCCAGTATCAGAGCCTCAAGCGCGAAGCGGATGCCGACCGGAAACTCTACGAAGAACTGGAAAACAGAATCAAGGAAGCGGGAATTAACGCCGGGTTCCAAAACAGTTCCATTCGTATCGCCGACCCGGCGCAGCCTTCGAGGTCGCCCGTTTATCCGAACGTCCCCCGCAATATTCAAATTGCGTTGCTCGCTTCGCTGGCGCTTGGAATCGGAGCGGTGCTGACCGCCGACGCGATGGACGCGACACTTCGCAGTGCGGAAGACGTGGAGCGCATGCTGGGAACTCATGTAATCGGCATTCTTCCGCAGGTGAAAAAGTGGTCAGGTGGCTGGCTTAGTCTGGTGAAACCGGATGGGACCATCGTGGATACCGGTGGCAAGGCCGTGGTTGCTTCAAGGCAAACACACTCGTACGAAGATGCTGTGCAGACGCTTCGCGACTCGATTCTCCTGAGTGGCTTTGGGCAGCCGATTCGCAGCCTGATGGTGACCAGCGCTTCGCCCGCGGAAGGAAAATCCACCACTGCCGCTCATCTCGCCATTTCTCATTCGCATCAGAAATTGAAGACTCTTCTGATTGAATGCGATCTGCGCCGGCCTGGCCTGCGCTCGATTTTTGGTCTGGAAAACGGTACCGGGCTGTCGGAGGTACTGTCAGGCGCATCCCACTGGAAACAACAGATCGTGACGCGGGCGGGAGCCCCGAGTCTGGATATTCTGCCGGCCGGTTCGGCGTCCCGCCGCGACGCCAATCTGATCGGCCGCGCGCTGCCGGGCATACTGCAGGAAGCGACCTCGGAATACGATCTGATCATCGTGGACTCGCCTCCATTGCTCGGCTTCGGCGAGCCACTGCAGTTGGCATCAGCCGTCGACGGTGTGGTGCTGGTTGCGCTGGCGGGAAAGACGAACCGCAAAGCGGTTGCATCGGCCATCACCACGCTCCACAGATTGCGGGTCAACATAATCGGAGTCGTACTCAACGAAGTCACCAGGAATACCAGCAGCGACTCCTATTACTACGGCTACTACGGCAAGTATTACGGTTCACCGTCCTAACTGAATCAGGCTCAATAAAATTCATCATGTTCATTCTCGGCCTGAACGCATTTCATGGCGATTCATCCGCCGCCTCGCTGGACAGCGACGGCGTGCTGGCGGCAGCTGTGGAAGAAGAACGCTTCAACCGGCAAAAGCACTGGGCCGGTCTTCCAGTTCTCTCGGCGAGCAGTGTGCTTGGCGGTAACCAACCGGAACATGTCGCGATCTCGCGCGATCCGAAGGCGAACGTTTTCCATAAAATCCGCCGCGCCGTAAGCAGCCCCGCAGGCTGGGGACGGGCCACTTCGCGGGCGACTAACGCGCTGCGCATTACCGGGCTCAAGGAGCAGTTGATAGCCAATGGAATCGCTACCGCGCAGACCCAACTGCACTTTGTTGAGCACCATCGCGCTCACCTCGCCAGTGCTTTTTTCTGTTCCCCGTTTGACGAAGCGGCGGTCGTTTCCGTCGACGGCTTCGGCGACTTCAGCAGTGTGATGTGGGGTACGGGGAAAGGAAATCAGCTCGATGTATCGGGCAGTGTCCGGTTTCCTCACTCGCTGGGACTGTTTTACTCTGCCTTTACCCAGTTTCTCGGTTTCCCCAAGTATGGCGACGAGTACAAAATGATGGGCTTGTCGGCATATGGCGAGCCACGCTTCGCCGCGAAGGTTCGCGATGTCGTTCGCACGGAAAAGGACCAGATTCGGCTCAATCTCGACTACTTTACTCATCACGATAAGGGCGTCGAAATGACCTGGGAGGGCGGGGAGCCGATCATCGGCTCTGTCTTCTCCCGGAAAATGGAAGAGGTCTTCGGCGCGCCCCGTGCGTATCGTGGGGAGCTGGAACAGCAGCATGCCGATCTCGCGGCTTCAGTCCAGGTCGTGCTGGAGGAAAACTATTTCGCCCTGCTGAATTACATTCAGAAGCAAACCGGGCAAAAATCCGTTTGTCTCGCGGGCGGCGTGGCGCTGAACTGCGTTGCAAACGGGATGATCTTCGAGCGCACTGATTTCCGTGACGTGTACATTCAGCCGGCAGCGCATGATGCCGGAACGTCCATCGGCGCGGCACTCTACGTGCAGCACCAGATTCTGAAGCGGCCCCGTTCGTTTGTCATGCGACATGTTTATTACGGCTCTGAACATAGTGACTCGGCAGTGCAGCAGGCATTGGATCAGGCGGGTTGCCGCTACAGTAAGCTGAGCGAGGACGAATTGGTTCGCCAAACGGCCGGGCAAATCGCCGAGGGGAAGATCGTCGGGTGGTTCCAGGGGCGGATGGAATTCGGTCCGCGCGCGCTGGGAAATCGCAGCATCCTTGCGGATCCGCGGCGGGCCGATATGAAGGATACGCTCAACGCGCGTATCAAATTCCGCGAGCACTTCCGCCCGTTTTGCCCCTCCGTTTTGGCCGAATCTGTCGGTGAGTTCTTCGAGACCAGCTATCCTTCGCCGTTCATGGTGATGGCGTACAAGATCAAGCCGAAGATGCGCGACGTGATACCGGCCGTCGTCCATCAGGACGGCACCGGCCGGCTGCAAACCGTCGAAAAGGACGTCAATCCCCTTTACTGGAAGCTGATCCGGCAATTTGGGGACTCAACTGGCGTGCCGGTGTTGTTAAATACGTCTTTTAATGAAAATGAACCGATTGTCGCCACTCCGGAACAGGCCATCGATTGCTTCCTCCGGACACAAATGGACGTGCTTGCGATCGGATCGTATCTGCTGCTCAAGTCTGAAAACCAGCAATTGAGCGCTAACCGTAGTTCATTTGCGGATTCCGCCCCGGTTGCCGGGTAGTCCGCGACTCCCCCTGGCGCCGCCCAGAGCTTACGTGCCTAAGGTTCTAATTTTTTATCATTTTCTGCACCCGGACGACGTGGTCAGCGCCGTGCTTTTCACCGACCTGGCGGTGGAATTGGCACAACGGGGCTGGGACGTTACCGCGATGCCTTCGAACCGCTCGTGCTGGCACAGTTCCACGAAGTACCCCGCACGCGAAGTATTGAAGGGCGTCCAGATCCGGAGAGTTTGGCGTCCGGGCTTTCCACAGCACACGACCTTGGGCCGCTTTTGCAATGCTGCCTGGATGGCGCTCCGGTGGGGGCTGAAAGCAATTGCCGAAAAGCCGGATCTTGTCATACTCGGCACCGATCCTGTCCTCAGCGTCACAGCCGCATCCATCTGGAAGATCCTGCGCCCCAAAACAAAAGTGGCGCACTGGTGTTTCGATCTCTATCCGGAAGCTGCCATCGCGGACGGGATCCTGTCCCGGGACAGTCGATTTTTGGCATTGCTGAAGCCCATTCTGGCTCATGCCTACCGCTCGTGCGACCTGCTGGCCGACCTGGGGCCCTGTATGTCTAAACGACTTCGGGTCTACGGTTCCCAGGCTCGCCAGGCCACAGTGACGCCCTGGGCACTGGCGGAGCCCGGGCATCCGGTGCCGGTCGACCGGGCCGAGCGAGCCAGTATTTTTGGTTCCGCGCCCCTCGCGCTCCTATACGCCGGCAATTTCGGCCGGGCTCACTCGTCCGACGTGCTTCTCGAACTGGCGAGAAAACTGGAACCCGCGGGAGCGAAAGTTGTCTTCAGTGTCCGGGGGAACAAGGCCGATGCGCTCCGCCGCGACGCCGCTTCCATTTCCAACGTGACCTTCGCGCCATTTACTGACCAGGAACATCTGGAGAAGCGACTTTGCTCCGCCGACATCCATGTGGTTTCACTTCGTTCCGACTGGACCGGCATGGTCGTGCCGTCCAAGTTCTTCGGTGCCCTCGCGGTGGGTCGGCCCGTGCTCTTCGCCGGCAGTCCGGATGCCGCGATTGCGCACTGGATTCGCGAGCACAAGGTCGGCTGGGTGCTGACGCCGGACACGCTTGAAGCCGTGGCGGCTGAATTGATCGAGTACTGCCAGGAGCCGGAAAGGCACGAACAAATGTTCCGACACTGTTATGCGGTCTATCAGACTCACTTCTCGAAGAAGTTGATGGTGGACCAGTGGGACGGCGAACTGCGGGCTTTACTGGGAAGCGCGAGGACCGTCGCGGCTGAGCGGGAAAAGCTGGCGTTGACGCGGTGACAAACTGCGGCTGCGCAGAAGTCAGCAATGAACCAGTTGCAGGAAGTAGCCTGAAAGTGCGCGCCAATTGATTCCGGTAAACGAGCCCCTCCTGAACGGGAACGAAGCAAAATATCTGGTCGAGTGCATTGAGACCGGGTGGATCTCCTCTGAGGGACCTTTCGTAGCCCGACTGGAAGAAGGGATGGCGGAGGTCGCAGGCCAGCGCCACGGCATCGCAGTCATGAACGGGTCGGTAGCGCTGGATGTCGCCGTCGCTGCCCTCGGAATTGGTTCGGGAGACGAGGTAATTCTTCCGACCTTCACAATCATTGCCTGCGCCTCCGCGGTCGTCAGGGCGGGAGCAGTTCCGGTGGTGGTGGACTGCGAACCGCTCACCTGGAACATGGATGTTTCCAAAATCGAGGCAAAAATTACGCCCCGGACCAAAGCCATTATGGTGGTGCACATCTATGGCCTTCCCGTTGATATGGATCCGGTTCTGGACATTGCCAGCCGGCACGGGCTCAAGATAATCGAGGATAGCGCCGAAGAGATCGGCCAATACTATCGCTCCGGGAACGCCAACGGTTTGCGCAGGATTGGCTCATTCGGCGATATATCAACTTTCAGCTTTTATCCGAACAAGCACGTTACCACCGGAGAGGGTGGAATGGTGCTGACAAGCGATGACGCCATTGCCGAAAAGTGCCGCAGTCTGCGCAATCACTGCTTCGGCCGGAGGCGCTTTATTCACCACGAGCTGGGCTGGAATTTTCGAATGAGTAACCTTCAGGCGGCAGTGGGCGTCGCACAACTGGAGCGGCTCGCCGAGACGCTGGATAAGAAGCGCCGAATCGGTGCCTGGTATGACGACCTACTCGCTGATGCCAATGTCGAGCGGCCACTTGCTCGCACTCATTATGCCGAAAACATCTACTGGGTCTATGGCGTTGTCCTCAGGGAATCGGTTCCCTTCGACGCGGATGAGGCGATGAAGCGCCTGGGTGCCAAAGGAATCGGGACCCGGCCCTTCTTTTGGCCAATGCACGAACAGCCAATCCTGCGCCGGATGGGATTTTTCGAAGGCGTAAGCTGCCCTGTCGCCGAGCGCATTGCCCGCAGAGGATTTTACCTTCCGGGTAGTGTCGGTATGACTCGCACGCAGGCAGAACAAGTCGCCGAAGCTGTGACCGAGGTGCTGGCATCGTGACTGACCCGGTAGAAAAAATCGAATACAACGGCGAAATGCTGGCCCTGATTGTTCGAGACGAATACTCCCGGTCGGGCATTACGTTCTTCACCTCCAACGAGCTCTCGCAGCAACTGGCCTACATGCGGCACCCGGCCGGTAAGGTCATCGATCCCCATATCCACAACCCGGTACCTCGAAACGTCAGCTACACGCAGGAGACATTATTCATCAAACGCGGACTCCTCCGAGTGGATTTTTTTGACGACGATCAGCGGTATCTCGAAAGCAGGGAGCTACGGGCTGGCGACGTGATTCTCCTCGTCAAAGGCGGTCACGGTTTCGAGGTGCTGGAAGAAATTGAAATGATCGAGGTCAAGCAGGGGCCGTACGCGGGCGACAAAGACAAGACTCGCTTTGTCGGAATCCGGCCCTGATGGCTTCGGCTGCTATGTCCAACTTCGAAAAATATTCCGCCTTCTACGATCTCCTTTACCGCGACAAGGACTACGCTGCGGAAGCCGATTATGTAGCCCGCACGATCCGCAACTTCAGTCCGCATGCTCGCAGCATTCTGGAACTCGGCTCAGGCACCGGTCGCCATGGGCGCCTTCTTGCGGGAATCGGGTTCGACGTCCACGGAGTGGAGCGCAGCGCGGAAATGGTAGCAATTGCGCGGACGGCTGGCGCCCATCCTGACGCTGGCTCGAGCGGTTCATTTGGCTGCGCCGAGGGCGACATCTGCACGATCAACCTCGGGCGCAAATTCGACGCCGTCGTCGCACTCTTTCACGTCATGAGCTACCTGACGACCAATGAAGCACTGAAGTCGGCGTTCGTGGTCGCTGCGGAACACCTCAATCCGGGGGGGATATTTCTGTTCGACGTGTGGCATGGGCCCGCCGTCCTCTCTCAGGGGCCATCGGTGCGCGTAAAAGAAGTCGAAGACGGACGGCGCCGAGTCAGGCGGACTGCCACTCCCGAGCTTGATACCAATCGAGGCACGGTAAAGGTCGTATTCGACGTCCACGGCGAGGACTTGCTTTCGGGCGAAAGCCTGGAATTCAGCGAGGAACACCTGATGCGCTATCTCTTTCCTGCGGAGGTGGACCTGTTGGCCCAAAGCTCTGGACTCACCCGTGTGCTGAGCGAAGAATTCCTGACTGCTGAGCCTCCGTCGCCCGCCACGTGGGGAGTGGCCTATGGACTGCAGCGATAGCCGATGCCGCACGTAACCTCCGATTACGAACTGGTGATTCGTCCGACCCGCGGATGGTTTCACCTGGACCTTGCCGCCGTCTGGCGCTATCGCGACCTGATGTTCATGCTGGTCCATCGCGAGTTCGTCATTAAGTACAAACAGACAATCCTTGGTCCTGCCTGGTTTATACTTCAGCCCCTGATGATGACATTCGTATTCTCCGTCATCTTTGGCCGGGTAGCCAATATACCGACGGACGGATTGCCCCCCATGCTGTTCTATCTGGCGGGTCTTCTGGGCTGGAACTACTTTGCGCAAACCTTCCAGAGCACATCGGATACTTTGGTGGCCAACTCTAACCTCTTCGGCAAGGTATATTTCCCGCGACTGGTGGTACCGTTGGCCGCAGTCATCTCGAATTTCTTTGCCTTTGGTCTTCAGTTGGCAACCCTGCTTTGCTTTTGGGTTTGGCTGAAGTTTTTTTCGGCGTCAGGTGCCAGCTTCGGGTTCAGTCCGGCGATTGTCTGGCTGCCGCTACTCCTTATTCAAATCGCGGCCCTCAGTCTGGGCGTCGGCCTGTGGCTCTCAGCCCTTACAGCCAAGTACCGGGATTTCGTTTTCGTCAGCCCCCTGATTATTCAGCTGTGGATGTACGCGACCCCCGTAATCTATCCACTCTCAAAGATCCCCCCAAGATGGCAGTGGCTTGCCGTAATGAATCCGATGGCAATGACGGTGGAGACCATCAGATATATGTTCCTCGGCAGGGGGATTGTAATCCTGAATTACCTGACAATATCCGCGGCGGTGACCTTGTGTTTGCTCGTCTCCGGAATCTTTATATTTAACAAGGTCGAAAAGACGTTCGTAGATACCGTCTGAGCTTAAGCGGGATCGAACTGAACACAACCTTCTAATGTCTCGTCCGATAGTCGAAATCGAGAGCCTCTCAAAACGCTACCGGCTTGGCCAGTTTAACGCCCGAACCCTGCGCGACGAAGTCCGGAACCTTGGCGAACGGCTAAAATGGAGCCGGGATAATTCGGGCACCCACGGCGGGAAGTCTGACTTCTGGGCGCTGCGGGACATTTCACTCTCAATACAAGCTGGCGAAGTGGTTGGGATCATGGGACGCAATGGCGCAGGGAAAAGCACGCTGCTCAAAATTCTCAGCCGCATTACATCACCCACCAGCGGCCAGGTCCGAATTCGAGGTCGTGTTGCATCCTTGCTGGAGGTGGGAACAGGTTTCCATCCGGAGCTTACGGGAAGAGAAAATATATTTCTTAACGGGACCATACTCGGAATGACGAAGGCCGAAGTGAAGGCCAAATTCGATGAAATTGTAGCCTTCGCGGAAACCGAACAGTTTCTCGACACACCGGTCAAACGCTACAGTTCCGGGATGACCGTCCGCCTGGCGTTCGCCGTGGCGGCACATCTGGAGCCGGAGATCCTGATCGTGGATGAGGTCCTGGCAGTCGGTGACGTGCTTTTTCAGGAGAAATGCCTGGGAAAAATGAAAGAAGTCAGCCGCGCGGGCGGTCGCACGGTTCTTTTTGTAAGTCATAACATGGGCGCTATACAGTCTCTATGTCGCCGCGCCGTGGTTTTGGAACATGGGCGCAAAACATTTGAAGGAGAAACGGAACCGGCCGTTCGATACTACCTTGCGCAGGCGCATCCGGATCCGCTCGTTCAGGATTTGAGTAAGTGTCACCGCACCGGAACCGGGGAAGCGCGAATCCTAAGCGTTCGTCTGGTGGATGACGCCGGGATTCCGCGGGTAAATTACTCCATGGGTGAGCCGCTGAACATAATCGTGACCGTAGACTTCCCGACCCGAGTTCAAAGTCCGACGTTTGGAGTAAATATTGTTACCGATGCCGGACTGATGGTCGCAGACTGCCGTTCCTCGCACTACGGATTCAAGGCAGGTGCGGTTAAAGGCACAGTCGAGTATCAAGCGCGTATAGATTCAATGAAGCTCTATCCGCGTACATACCTCATCGAGCCTTGGGTGGCAGACGCTGCATCCATCGCAGACTTTGATTGGGTGAGGAGTGCAGCCGCCTTCCAGGTCACCTGCGGCCCAAATTTCTTGTCCGGCATCAACGTCACGGGAACCCACGGTGTTGCCTTTATTCCTACGACTTGGAGTCTTCGGGAAACAGGGCAAACTCCGAACCGGGACGATGCGTGTTCGGCGAAATCCGAGACCCCGCCTCTGGAAAATGTTCCCCGAGGTTGAGGACTCATTAACCTTCAGAGCGTTGCTCCTGAAAGTGTCGCACCGCTAGTCCGAACAATGCAAAAGAAAATTCTCCTGGTCCGCGAAGGTGATTTTTCTCCTTATCTCCATCAACTTGCCATCCTGCTCCGAACTGCCGGACATCTTGTCAGCGTGGTGCAAACATGCGGGGAACCAGCGGCGCCCTTGTACCGTGATCTCATCGATCAAGTCCGGGCTGCCGGAATCCCCACCCACGTTATCGAAACGAGACCGCATTGGCTGCCTCGCAAAATTCGCTCAGCACTAATCCGGCTGGGATGTGACGCCAAACCGGGGAGCATAACCGGAACCAAGGTCGCCCGTGCGCAGCGCGCCGTCGGACAAGAAACCTACGATTGGGTGATTGCACTTGATCCGCCGTCGCTTTATTTGGCTTGGAAGCTTTTCCCTTTGGCTTCCCATAAGCTTATCGACTACAGCCTCGAAGTAGCCGACGAATCCAGATACCATCGACACTTTCTCGAATTCGAGCGTGAGATGCTGCCGCACCTGGGTGCGCTAATTATTCAGGATAAATTCCGTGCGAATGTTCTGCTGAAAGGCACGGAGGAAATCTCGCCCCGGCGTATCATTTACTTTCCAATCGCCATAAGTGGAGCGCCCATAGCCGCGAGGGCCAATAATCAGGATTTCTTCCGCAAGTTATTGCCGAACAGTGCAGGAAGACGAATCCTGTTTTTCGGAGGGTTTTGGGATGCTGAATTGATGTCGAATCTCATGTCCCAGGCTCAGTATTTGTCCGGGGATGATGTGTTGATACTTCATGGGGCAAAAGGCAATCCGGAACCTGCTGAGCAGATAGCTCCCCATTTGCTGGTTTCCAGAACGCCGGTCGGGTTTGACCGCTTAACGGAATTGATTGCGTCGGCGGACATCGGTCTTGCACTCTACCCGCCGACTACCCTAAACGCTAAATTTATCGCGTTTTCTTCAGAAAAAATATCAAGATACGTCCAGTGCGGGCTGCCGATAATTGCATTCCGGGAGGGCAATTTTGAGTATCTGCAATCTGAGACTGACTGTTGCGAACTCATTTCTCATCTTGACGAGTTGCCCAACGCCATCGAAAAAATCCTAAGCGAATACGAACGCTACCGAGCAGGTGCCTACAACGCCTATGAGCGGTTTTACCGGCTCGAAAATACGTCCAAAGATCTACTCTCGTTCCTGGCTGGCCCTGATTGACTCGTAAATTTGATGTGTTGTTTCTTGTTGCCGATGGTATTGGGAATGTACTGGAGGCTTTGTATGCCCTCGAATACTGCATACACAATAGTAAGAATACGGGCTTGGTGCTTAGTAATATCCCAGCGTCCTTCGTGAAGTTTTTGCGGTCTTCGTACGGCGCTGACGTGATTTTAGATACTGCGGAAGGTGTGACGGCTTCGCACCTGGTGCATTCTTGGCTATTCCGGGATAGGATCTCGGTTCAGTTTAAATCCTATTTCTTGGTTTGGCCAACATCACAAAACACGGCGTATCTGAGCGAAACCGAACAGTACCTCTCCATCGTGAGAGGGCTCTATCCGTCGGACTTCAACTCGACAAAATTGACGTTACTACAAGAAGACTACAGCGACAGGTTGAAGGCGTTGGCAATTGAAGACAAAGTCGTAATATACCCTGGCTGTAGTTCGCATTCGCCTTCGAAACGCTGGCCGTATTTTGGTGAGCTGGTAGCGCACTTCGGAAAAGAAAATGTAGTGGTGGTGGGGGGGGCTGATGATCTCCGGCATACATACTCCTTCTTGTATCCCGACTGGATCACAGCGCTGATTCCGCGGCGTCTCCTGCGACGGCCGGAGTTATACAACGCTTTGAAGCGCTTGGGTGTCCTGCGCGCGCATGCCCATCTAAATCGCGACGAACTTGGGGCGAACTGTTACTTTGACATCTTTACGTGGGCGGAATTGACGGCGCTGATGCGAAGAGCGAAGGCCTTTGTCGGCAATGATGGCGGGTTGACGCACCTTGCCGGCGCATGCGGTGCATCGGGAGCGGTAATTTTTGGGCCCACGTCTGTCAATAAGAACAGGCCTTACAATCCTGCGTTGAAACCTATTTCGCAATCGTTTGATTGCCAACCGTGCCAGTTTATTGTGAACGGCAAGGACAGTATGTCTAAGAATTCGATACTCTGTCCCCATCAGATTCGCTGTCTGTATTCGGTTCCTGTGGACCAGGTTATTCAGGCCGTACAGGCCAGCGCAATCGCAAATACGCATCGCGGCGGTAACTGCTCCGCCTCTAAGGCAGAGCCGACACCCGGCATTTCGACTCAATCAAATCTTGCTCGCGCCGTTCAGAACTGATGTCATCGGCAGTCGGCGCAGTATCAAAGGTTCACAATCTACGTGCAAGGCACCATGTCAACTCCTGACCTTGGCGTACCGGGGCTACCGCCCGGCCTCGTATCGATAATAATTCCAAGCTACGAATCCGCACGATGGCTGCCGGAAGCTGTGGAGTCCTGCATCAATCAGGACTACCGCCCCATCGAAATTATCATCGTGGACGACGGCTCGACTGACGATACAGCTGTCGTCATGGCGAATCTTGCAGCTCAGTATCCCGATCACGTGCGTTGCATGAGCCAGTCCAATCAGGGCGCTCCGGCAGCGCGGAACCGCGGTCTGGCGCAGGCACGGGGCGAGTACGTGATGTTTCTCGATGCCGACGATTACCTTTTGGACGGCGCTCTATCGAATCTTGTCACCGGTATCGGGGATGCTTCCATCAGTTACGGTGACGCCGTGCTGGTCGATGCCGAAAGAAGCATCTTGGGTCCGAAGGATCAGCAACCAACGGAAGACGATCCCATCCTTGCGATCATGCTGAATTCGCCCTGTACCGGTTCGCTGCTGCTTCGGCGAGAGTTGTTCCATGCTGCGGAATGGGACACGTCGCTTCCTTGCAAACAGGACTACGAACTTCATGTCAGGTTCGCGATCAGTGGCGCAGTGTTCAATCACCGTCCTTCTAATATCGCCGCCATCCGCCAGCATCGCTCGCCCACTCGAATAACTGTACAGACGCACACGTCGATAACAGCGGCACAAACGGCAGCCAGCCTGTATGCTGCATTCCGGGCGCAACTTTTGCAACAAAAAACACTTACGCAAACGCGCGATGCCTTCCTGAACTACTCGCAGTTGATGGTCGCGATAATGCTACGCCGGTTCGGGCTCAGCAGAGAGGCAAAATTACTCTATCGAAAGTTGTCATTGAAAGCGGTCCGCTCGCATGATCAGTTTAGATGGAGCAGTTATGCGGGGATCGCCTGTTTATTCGGCCTCCCCGCGAGCAATTTAGCCTACCGCCTCGTCCGGGCGTTCCGCGTCACGAGTGCTCGCCAATGACTGAGCCAACTAGCGGCGACGTCGCCGCAATAGTGTCCGCAGCCCTACGTGACGGCAAAATCGTTCTCCCTAACGGCGAGTCCCGCGCAATCACCCACAACGTCACGCTCCCCGAAGCGCTCCAACTCGCGGCGACGGTCCAACGCCTGGGCTGCCGCTCGACCGCCGAAACGGGTATGGCTTATGGCATCTCTTCTTTGGCAATTTGCGCCGCACTCAGAAGCCTCGGCACTGACGTCGCAAGCCATGTCGCGATTGACCCGAACCAGTCGTCGGAATACGGTGGCGCCGCGCTGGCCCTCCTACGGCAATACGGCCTTGAAAAATATTGCCGGCTGATGGAGGGCCCCGCGCATATCGAAGCTCCGAAGCTGATCAGCGAGGGCGTTTCCCTCGACTTCGCCTTTATCGACGGCTGGCACACGTTTGACTACACTTTCATCGATTTCTTTTTGATGGACAAACTCCTCCGCCCCGGCGGAGTAATGGCATTTCACGATTCATACGGAATTCCGAAACGGAGAGTTGTAAGTTTTATACTTTCACACCGGAAATACAGGCTGCTCCCGTACCAGAAGGTGCCGGCGTTTCGGGCAGCGAAGGAAATTGCCGCGAGCATCAAACGAGGGAAGCCAAAACTTCGCCCCTACGCCGACCGCCGCCCCAGCCTCATCTTCCTCGAAAAGCTCGAAACGTGGGAGCCGAATTATGACTTCTACAAACACTTCTGATCCGGTCGAAATACCTACCGAAGTCCCGGCCGAGCGTTCCCATGAGCCTCAGGGTTGTCTACATTCAGAACACCGGTCCTGCGGCGTATCCTCCACTGGAACATAGCGCCGGCATATTTGCCTCGCGTGGGGCGTCCGTCACGTTTCTGGGCGTTCGCGCCGAGGGTGCGGCCAATACCTTCAGCTTCTCCCGCCCGGACATCGCCCGGGTGCACCTTCTGCGTCAATGGCGGCGAAACAGGTTCACGAGGGTGTTGGGCTACGCTGCTTTCCTTGGCTGGGCTACCGCCCGTGCACTGCTGGAAAGCCCCCGGATTATCTATATCTCCGATCCGCGCGCCACGCCCGTCGGCGTGCTGCTCACTCGCCTCACGAAGGCGCTGATCATCTATCACGAGCACGATTCGCCGGGACCGGCAAAAGACCTGATCGGCAAATTTGTGATGAGATCCCGGCAGTCGATGGCGCATCGTGCGCTCTTTTGTGTGCTCCCTGGTCCCCAACGAGCGGCCTATTTTAAAGAGACCCTGAGTGGCGCAGCCAAAGTGCTCACGGTCCTGAATTGCCCGTCGCTGAACGAGGTCCGCCCGACACCAGTCCCAGTCGCAGAAGGCACGCCAATTCGTCTTTGTTACCACGGGTCGCTTGTTCCCGCGCGACTCCCGTTGGCTCTGTTGCACGCGATGGCAGCCTTCCCTCAGGGTATAGACCTCCAGATCGCTGGTTACGAAACGAACGGGCACCCGGGCTACATGGAGAAATTTATGGCTGAGGCAGAGGTCCTGGGCATCCGCCATCGGGTGGATTATCTTGGCTCGCTGGAGACGCGGGCGGACATTCTCGCCGCGTGCTCGCGCTGTCATGTCGGCCTCGCCTTTATGCCCCCGACCAGCACGGATGTCAACGAAAAAAGTATGGCGGGTGCATCGAACAAAGTTTTTGACTACCTCGCATGCGGCCTCGCCGTGCTGGTGTCCGACCTTCCGGATTACCGCGAACTTCTTGTCGATAGCGGATTGGCAGTCGCCTGCGACAGCAACGATCCAGCCAGCATTGCGCAGGCGCTCCGCTGCATGTTGGAGAAGAGCGCGCAGATCAATGGGATGGCAGAGAGAGGCCGGCACCGAATTATAGAAGAATGGAATTATGAGAAACAATTCCAGCCGGTCCTTGACGCCCTGGCCGATTCCACCGGGCGGAGAATCGCTTGAAGTAGTGGAACCCGCACCGCCCAATGTCGAGCGAGTTCACCTACATACCAACTAATCTGCCGGCTTTCGGCTGCTGCACTCTACGGACCGGATGACACCGTCCGGTCGCTCCCCAGGCTGAGGCGAAATTCCACGGTTACATTGGCCCTGTTGGCTGTCAACTGCTTCATTTGAAAGGAAACGCGGGCAGATTGGGTGAAATCTCTAATCGCCGCGTTGTTCGATAGTTCAATCAAGGTCGATGCGCCTCGCCATAGTAGCTTCGCATCCAATTCAATATCAGACGCCTTTATTTCGCGAGTTGGCCGGGCGCTTCGATGTGAAGGTTTTCTTCGCCTACCGAGCAACTCCGCGCGATCAGGCCGCAGCCGGTTATGGAGTCGAGTTCGAGTGGGATAACGACTTGCTTTCCGGCTACCCGTTTACGTTTGTCGAAAATAAATCCTTCCGCCCCGGGTTGAAGCATTTTTTCGGCTGTGACACGCCCTCGGTTGCAGCTGAGCTTGCACAGTACCGACCGGATGCGGTCCTTGTGCTGGGCTGGAACCTGAAATCTTATTGGCAAGCCATTTGGGCAGGCAAGCGAGCCCGCATTCCTGTGCTGGTACGGGGGGACAGCCAGCTTCAAACACCTCGCACCGCAATCAAACGGGCCGTCAAATCATTTATCTACCCGGTTGGACTGCGCGTTTTCGATGCTGCACTCTACGTAGGCACGCATTCTCGACGATATTGGGAGCATTATGGTTATCCGAGACAGCGCCTGTTTGCGTCCCCCCACTGTGTGGACAACCAGTGGTTCGCCTCTCGCGCTACGCCGGACGCTCGGGCTGCGCTCCGCGCAACTTATTCCATTCCTGCCTCTGCAAAAGTTGTGCTTTTCGCCGGAAGGGTGGTTGCCTTAAAGAGGATCTTCGACCTTTTAGCAGCTGCCGAACTTCTGAAGAAAAGGGGCATAAACCTGACCATCATGCTCGCGGGTTCTGGGCCGCTGGAGAACGAAATAGCCGCTGCTGCAGCCGCAATTGGCACACGTTTGGTACAACTCGGGTTCTGCAACCAAAGCCAAATGCCGGGCGCGTATGCGGCTGCGGATGTGCTCGCGCTGCCCTCCGACAGCGAGACGTGGGGGCTGGTGGTCAACGAGGCAATCGCTAGCGGGACGCCGGTTGTTGTGTCTGATGCTTGCGGTTGTTCTCCCGACTTAGCCGATGGGACCGCCGGCCTCACGTACCCAACTGGAAATGTCGAATCGCTCGCCGCCGCCATAAATCAACTATTGAAATTTCCGCCTTCCGCCGCCGAATTGGCAAGTGTCGCGGCGCGCCATAGTGTCCGGGCTGCCGCAGATGGCGTTGAGGCCGCGATGAAGGCATGCCTCTCCAGGGGAAAAAAGAATTTACCTGCATGATCGAGCGCAATCGAATCCCGGCCCCCTACTCTGCACGGTTTTCCTTGGACAGGATTAACTGTAATCCGGGTGGCGCGAGACATACGTCGCGGTTCTTCCTCAGCGAAGCTCTTGAGATGCTTGGTAGAGCAACTGTGGGGCCAATAAAGCCGACGAAACGAATGACTCGGGCATGATCAGCATCGTCGGAAACGGAGATCCGGTCCACGTAGGCAGGCATCTGGTTTCAGCCGCAGAAAGCCTCCAGGTCGAGCACAAGTTGCTTGATCTGCGCAGGGCCAGCGAGGGGCCGCGGATTCTCACGTCCCTCTCCTGGCGCCTTCGGGGGCATCGTCCCCTCCGTATGAATTCTTTTAGCCGTTACGTGCGCCAGCATTGCGAGGAGGCCAGGCCCTCGGTCCTGATCTGCACCGGGCTTGCCGCCGTGACGGCCTCCGACCTGCGGCGCATCGGCGCTGCGGGTGTGAAGAGGGTCAATTTTCTGACTGACGATCCATGGAATCCCGCCCATCGGGCACCATGGTTCATGGAGTCGCTTCGGGAGTACGACTGCATTTTCTCTCCACGCACGGCCAACCGGGATGATTTGCTCCGGCATGGCTGCCAGCACGTCGAACGTCTCCCGTTCGCCTACGCCCCGGAGATCCATTTTCCGGAACTGGCCCGAAGTCTCGACGAGCCCCCGAACGGCCCCGATGTTGCATTCGTCGGGGGGGGCGATGCCGACCGAGTGCCTTTCGCCGATGCTCTTCTCAAAGCCGGAATGAACGTAGCCCTTTACGGCGGCTATTGGGACCGTTACCCGGCAACTCGTGTGCATGCTTTAGGTCTGGCTTCGCCCGAAGTGGCGCGGCAGCTTGCGCGCAATGCAAAAGTCAGCGTCTGCATGGTCAGGCGCGCCAACCGCGACGGCCATTGCATGCGAACGTTTGAACTCCCGGCGATGGGCGCCTGCATCGTAGCCGACGATACGCCGGAACACCGCACCATCTTCGGCGAGGAGGGCGAAAACGTCCTCTACTTCCGTGAGCCGGAAGAACTTGTGGCAAAAGTTCGCCGATTAGTCGCCAGTCCGCAATTGCGGGCCGATTTGCGTCGTCGCTGCCACGAGCGAATCGTGGCGGGCGGCAATCAATACAAAGATCGACTCTCCAGCATGATCGCGTGGCGCAGCGAAAGATGAATATCGGCATCTCCGCATTGACCCGGTTCCATATGTTTGATCTCGCGAGTGAAATGGAAGCTCGCGGGCTTCTCGGCAATCTCTACACTGGCTACCCGAAGTCACGGCTCCCGGAATCACTGCGGAAACAATCGGTCTGCAGGCCTCTTCCCCTCATGGGCATTGCGGCTGCCCGGCGGTGCAGCGCATTCCCTGCGCTTCAGGGGGATCTTTTTCGGGCGTCCACCTGTGCTTTTGATGCTGCCGCCGCGCGGGCGCTCAAGCCGCACGACGTTTTTATCGCCCTTTCCGGGCAGTCGATTCGTTCATTCCGCAGGGCTAAGGAACTTGGAGCCCGTATTGTGTGCGAGCGGGGGTCGAGTCACATTCTGTTCCAGGACCGGATACTTCGCGAGGAGCATGAACTTCAGGGATTGCCTTATCGCCCGATAGATCCTCGTGTCATCGATCAGGAGCTCGAAGAATACGAATTCTGTGATCAGATCAATGTCCCGTCCACGTTCGCGGCGGATACCTTTTGCGAAATGGGGGTTCCCCAAGCCAAGGTGTTCCTTAATCCCTACGGCGTCTCCCTGAGCCTTTTTAGGCCACACCAGAAGAATGACACCGTTTTTCGCATATTGTATGTCGGCAATATGAGCGTCCAGAAAGGCATAACCTACCTCATTGAAGCAGTAACGCAGCTATCAGGGCGTTCTCTTGAACTTTGGCTTATTGGGCCTGCGGACAAGGATACTGAGCCTATGCTTCGCAATTTGCCCTCAAATATGCGCTATCTGGGTTATAAATCCAGAGAAGGGCTTGCTGCCTATTATTCACAGGCGTCGGTCTTTGTGTTGCCCTCAATACAGGATGGGTTTGCCACCGTTCAGGCGCAAGCCATGGCCTGCGGCATCCCGGTCATTGCGACCACGAACACCGGCGCGGCGGATTTGTTCGAAGACGGACCGGAAGGCTATATCGTCCCAATCCGATCCCCGGAAGCGATCGCGGATCGCCTCCAGCGACTCATGGACGACCCTGCGCTCCTCCGCCATATGAGTGAAAATGCGCTCAAGCGGGTTCAGTCAATCGGCGGCTGGCACGAATACGGAGAAAGGGCGGCAAAGCAATGTCAACTGCTCTTGGCATCGTAGCCACTCCGCGCGAGGCGCCGCCCCGCACCAGGCGTCGAAGACCGGGGTTGTTCGATGCGCCACTTCCCGGTCGCGGGACAGGCCGCTTGCGGATAATGGGCGCCGTATCCGGCGTGGCGCTGGTCGTAATCCCGATTGTGCTGGTTCAGATCGCCCCGGAGGCATTATCGCAATTACAGGCAATTTATTCCGCGATCATCGTGGCACTTTGCCTGCTTCCTACCTTTTTGTACCTGCAGATTTCACCCCGGCCGCCTTTCCCACTCATGCCGCTCGTCGGCTTGTTTCACGCCATCGCGTATGGGCTCCCTATGTTTTATACCTACACGACCGTGATCGTGGGGCTGCATTCCGTAAGCGATGAAACACTGCTCCTGGTAATCGGCGCCCTGGTTTCCACGTATTTCGGCTATTACCTGCTGCCGAAAGCGCTGGGAAAAATTGCCACACCGCTCAGGCTCCCGGCGGAGCAGAATAAGAGCCGTACCATGACGGCGCTGTGGATCCTTCTCGGCATCCACCTGTTCTTGCTTGCCATCCCGTCTGTCGTCAAAGCCGTCGGGCTGGACCAGTTTGCAGTTTCCTCTGCGTATCCGGCGTGGGGCATGCTCCTAATATGGACCCTGCGTGGCTACCTGACCGCCGGTGAAAAGTTTGTAGCCTGGGGCGTTGTCATGCCAATCGAACTGCTCTACCGGTTCACGTCTGGTCTGCTCGCCAACGTCATGATTTGGGCTCTGTTCTTCACGATCGTCTATTGGATTGAACGTCGGCGTCTGCCATGGGTCACGCTGGTCTGTGGCGCCGTTATATTCGTGCCGTTGAACGAGGCCAAGGTCGAATTCCGAGCGCAGACGTGGTTTTCGGGACTGCATTCCGGTGCAGGTTTAGTCGAAAAAGCTCAACTCTTTGCCGATCTCGCGTGGCGCGCGGCGACGGACCCGGTTGCCAAGGGCGACGACTCATTCCATACCGACAACCAGGTATATCGCGCTACTCAGACAATATTTTTGGATAACATCATCAGGATGACGCCATCCCAGGTTCCTTACTGGAATGGCGCGACCTATACCAGCATCGTCTACAAATTGATTCCGCGCCTTTTCTGGCCGGATAAGCCGACGGAAACCCTGGGTGTCGAATTTAGCCGCCGCTACGGCCTGAGGGGAACAGAGGATGCAACAACTTCCATCAATGTGCCCTGGCTAGTGGAAATGTATGCCAACTTCGGCACCTTCGGCGTACTTGTCGGCACGACTCTGGTCGGTTTTCTTTTCGCAATGCTGGAACTGAAATTCAACTCATACCGCCTGTCGCTCCTTGAGTTGATGGTCGGGATCTCCATCCTCTTTGACCTGTTCTACCAGGAATCGAATTTTTCCCTGATGGTGGGGTCGAAAATTCTACTGACGGTCGCCTTCCGGCTTTTCTTCACGATGGTCCTGCAAGACAGGAAGAGCACCCGAAAATTATCGGTGAGGACTGAGGCACACAGCACGGCGTCGCCCTGAACTCCCCGGGGCACCTCGTGTTACGGAATTCCCAAGTGTAAGCATCGCGCGATTATCGCTTCCCCCAATTACTCAACCCTGTCCCGATGGCGTCCTCCGATAACAGAATCCTGATTTACGCCATTGGCTCTCTCGGCGACAACATCGTCTCAATCCCCGCGTTGAGAACTATTCGGGCCTACTACGGTGCAGACGCGACCATCTGCCTCCTGCACGATCTTCAGGATTCCGGACGCGTTACCTCCGAAGCCGTTCTGGGCGCAACCGGATTAGTCAACCGTTTCATCAGCTACCAGTTTTCGAGGTCGCGGCTGCGCAAGCTTGCCACGGCAATCCGTTTGTGTCTTGAGCTGCGGAGCCTCCGATTCAACGCTGTGGTCAGCCTGCTTCCCAGCGAACGTTCGGCGCAATCGCTGGCGAGGGACGCATTCTTCTTTCGAATCTGCGGAATTCCGGCGCAGATCGGCTTCGACGCAATCTCAGACAACGACCTCTATCCCCGGGACGAGCACGGCTTTCTCCTCCGTACATTGAACGAATCGACGTTCCGCTTGCGCCGCCTCGCGAACTCCGGTCTGCCGGTTACCGAAACTGAAGCATACAAACTGCCTCTGCTTTCCGTCCCGGCCCACGAGCAACTTACCGTCGACAACTGGCTGCGCACTCATCGACGGCAGCCTGACCGAAAGCTTGTTGCGATATGTCCGGGGTGCAAACAACCAGCGCACTCCTGGAAGTTGAATAACTTTCTTGAGATCGGCAGCCGTCTCGCGGCGCGGAAAGAATTCGAACTGATCATAGTCGGGGGGCCCGCGGAGCAGAACGCCGCTGCCGAATTGACTCGCGCCTGGGGTGAAGGTCTGGTCGCAGCCGGGCAGTTCTCCGTGATGGGTTCCGCTGCAGTCCTCGCGAGGTGCGACTTCACGGTTGGTCTGGACACGGGAACAACGCATCTCGCGGCCGCCGTCGGCACGCCGTGCATTGTTGCGCAGGGAGCCCGCAGCACGCCAGGCATGTGGGAACCCCTCGGCGACACTCACACCATCATCCGCAAAAGAGTTGCCTGCGAGGGCTGCCTCCAGACCACTTGCCCTAAGCCCGATCACCCGTGCATGAACGGCATTTCCGTCGAAGAAGTCTGGTCCGCCATTGAAATGCAGTTGCGCCGCGCTGCGTAATTACCAAGGTCCCCAACCATGAAAGTCCTGCACGTTATGCCGTCATTGCGTCAAAGCTACGGCGGCCCTTTGCGCGCCGTGCTGGACCTCTCGGCGCGAGCTTTGAAATTCGGGCTTGACAGCCACGTTCTCGGCTTCGGGCCGATCGACATCCCCGACAACCCTCTGGCCATGGATGCGATTCATGCCCTGCCCATAACGTGGAATAACAGGTTCTGTTATTCGGCAGCCCTGAACCGCTGGCTGGAGGAAAACATCGCGCAGTACGATGGCGTTGTCCTTCATGGCATGTGGACTTATCCGAACTGGGCGGTTGCCTCGGCGTGCCGCCGGCATGGCGTCCCGTATGCCTGCTTTCCCCATGGCATGCTGGAGCCCTGGGCGGTCTTCCGGCAGGGGCCGTGGAAGCTCTCGAAGAAAGTCGTTTACTGGAGGCTGATCGAGGAGAGAATATTTCGGTCAGCCAGATGCGTCTTCTTCACTACGGACCGGGAACGATCGCTGGCGGAAACAACCTTTCGCATCGGTGGCGCGCACCTGATCCTCATCCCCTACGGAATGGAAACCGGGGTGCTGATGGATTCGGCTGAGCCTTCGCCTGCGGTACAACTTCCACAGGACTGGCGGGTCGCGCTGTATTTAGGCCGCATCCACGAAAAGAAGAATATCGCCTTTCTTATTCAGGCATGGGCCGATGCCAGGCCGCCGGCCGAATGGCACCTGGTGATCGCAGGCTCGGGTGAAGAGCGCCTGGTTACTTTGTTGAAGAAGTTGGTCGCCCGGCACGGACTGGAGGGCAACGTCCATTTCACCGGCTTCGTTGCCGGAGCCGAAAAAGCTTATCTGCTGCACCGTGCGGACTGGTTCGTTCTTCCTTCCCGGCAGGAAAATTTCGGGATCGCCGTGCTTGAGGCCATTGCGGTCGGTTGTCCCGTCGCCATCTCCGATCAGGTGTTCATCGCGGAGATGCTTCATGAGCGCTCAGAAGTATTGCCGCTCAGCAGCGACGAGTGGGTCCGCTTCATCAGTGAGCGCATGCCGGACATGGACTGGCGCAATGAGCTTGCGCGACTCGATGCTCATCACCTCGATTCGAACCTGAACATCAACAAAGTCTCCCGGGACTGGGCTGACACAATCACTCATTCGCTGGCGGGCGAAAACTGACCGTGCCGGTTGACAGGCCCGACGGCAACCGAGTTCCGGCGCCCTCATTGACGTTGGCTCGCGACGCCCCCTTCAGCAGCACTTCACCTGCTGATACTTCTGCCGGAACCGCTCGTCGCTGAACTTCCGCCACTCTGCCCCGGAATGCGCCGC
>Ga0214192_1000148_pt1 | contig 42276 bp, 65 predicted proteins | sample TroBogEpilimnion_44_FD_153030 | JGI IMG/M metagenome (GOLD analysis project Ga0214192, IMG submission 153030) | Freshwater microbial communities from Trout Bog Lake, WI - 29JUL2008 epilimnion | ecosystem: Environmental > Aquatic > Freshwater > Lake > Epilimnion/Euphotic zone | place: Trout Bog... | reverse complement strand
TACACGCTTGATACATCGCCCACATAGCCAGAAGCGTAGATGGCGTTAGGACCTTCACAAATGCCAGTCCAGATCCAGCCTGAGTTAGAATGGGCATAGATTGGCGTTGTGTTGTTGCTTGCAAGAACGATTGTGCCACTGGCTGAGTTGTTTGGAGCCACATTGGCATTTTGAATGTTGAGCGCTACGCTCGTTGGAGTAGGCACATCAATGACTTGCCATGTGCCGTTGTATGGCGAGCCTACACTCGCAACGGTTACAAGAGAACCAATGGTGAAGTTGTGCGCTACAGGGCCTGTGCCGATGATTGCCACATTGCCTGTGTAACTCATGTTGTTCTGGCTGTATGCGCCAAGAACTGTTGTAGTGACATTGTAAGAAGTGATTGGCGTTACCTCAAAAAGGTAGTTGTTTACGCCTACGATCAAGCGTTGCTTGACCCAACTCATCTTGACAGAATTAACTGTGCCAGTGGCTGAGGTTGGGTGGGTAAAGACCAGCGTACCGCTGGTTGCAAGGGTAAGCGGACCTTTGTAAATGCCTGTAGCGTTGGCTACATAATAGTAAGTTCCGTCATGGGTAATGTCCAGGATCGTGCCAGAACCGCCCCATGTGACAGTAATAGGGCTAAGACCTTGCGTAAGTTTCTTAACTGTTGAGCCATCGGCTACAAGAGCAAAGTCGTTCGTGCCGTCGTTGCCACCTTCAAACATAATGTTTGTGCCGCTGGTTGAGTAAAGCTGGTCTACATCTGGAAGCAGGTCAACGCGACCGATGTTAAATACATCCACACCAGCAGACTTGTTAAAGCGTAGGCTTACTGAGTCGCCTTCTACTGGCTCTTCATAGCGAATACCAGCGCCATAGTGGAAGCTAGACTGTGAGCGTAGCCACCAACCTGTAAGGGTCTGCTCGCCTGGCTCTTTCTGCTGATCGATCTGTTGCTTACGATACTGTGCAGTTTCGCGCTTGTATGGAGCCTTGTCGTTTACGCCGAAGAAGAACGGCAATCCGGCAATAGCGCAGTCATAAGAATTAGATGTGTTTACGAAGGTACTGCCAGCTGAATTGGGCTGACCAATCGGATCAGTTGGCCGTTCGGCTATATGTCGAAAACCGTCAAGTGCCACATCTACTCCTTAGTTTGTTCCAATAAAAAAGCCCCGCACGGGGCGGGGCTGGTATTACAGATATTCGTTTATTTCAAAATACTCTACGCCGTCTTCTACTGTACGGCGCAGAGGGACAATCTCGTCAATCATTAGCCTTTGGCGGCTGCCAAAAGTGTGTCAATATCTTCTTGGGTAAGTCCAAGACCGATCAACTTCTGGTTGGTTGCAGCCAACTTAGCAGCTTGTGCATCTGCTGCTGCCTTGTCGGCGGCTGCCTTATCTGCTGCTGCTTGAGCCGCTGCCTGTTGAGCAGCAATCTCATCGGCTGTCATTGGTCGTTCTGTTTGCACGCCTGTGGTGCAATCTACCTCGATGACTGTTGATGTATCTGACATTTTATCTCCTTAGTTAGTTGTTAAATACCTTGACGAAGTACGCCGTAGAGTGAGAACTTGCTATATTGTACAAAGCCAGCATCAACTGCTTCTTGAATTGTTATTGAAGTAATTGCAGATGTATTTCTCCATAAACCAGCAGATAAAAACTGTTCTCCCAAAGTTGCGTTATTTTCGTTTACCATATCTGAAATAACTGATTTATAGTTTGATGAAGTGTAATTTGGAATATAAACTTCACCGTTTGTAAATGTATTTGAAGTAAAATTAGATTCATTTGAATATACAAAATATGGAGCAGAATATGCAGCGCTGCCAGCACTAGAACTATTTCCATACAATCTTGTAACAGAATAGTTTGATTGAGTTGTATCTGAATTAAAAAACATCACACAAGTTCCATTTGTTCCTTGAGAGCGAACGGATGTTTTTACTACTAAATCTGTATATCCTTGTGGTATGCTGGTAAATGTAACACTTGATGCTCCACCTGAACCAACGGTAACGGTTTGGAGTGGTTGTAGAAAAATACTCATTTTATCTCCTTATGCCGTTGTTATGCCGTAGAGGGAAACTACACTGTTGGCGGCAAAAGCACTGCCATCTGGAAGTAATGTAATTCCATTGATTGCTGAAGTATTTTGCCACAAACCAGAACCTAAAGTAACAACACCAGAACCGTTTTGATCATTGCCTGTCAGCTGACGAATTGTTTTATATTTGTTTGTATTTGTGTAGTCAAGAATATCTACAATACATGTAGAGTAAATATTGTTTGTAGCACCTGTTCCCGCTACTTGATAAGCAAGAATTGGGTAAGCAGTTGATGTGCTGGATGCTGAGTAAGCACTAGAACCGTTGCCATACAATTCGTGAGATGCGTAGTTTGTTCCATTATCGGTATTAAAGTTAAAATATATGTTTCCCGTTGATGAGCCATTGTTTACGCGACAAAATATACGCAGTTGAAGATGTGTAAAATTTTGTGGAATTGAAGAAAAAGTAACATTGAATGTTGAGTTAGAAGTATAACTTGCAATGGGATACATACTCACTGGTTAACCGTCCTTACGCCGTAAAGGGCAACTGTGCTTCCACTTGCACTATTTATTAAAGTGGTTATTGTTGAAATTGCCGCAGTGTTTTTCCAAAGACCAGAAACAAGGCGAACTTGACCGGAACCATTAAGATCTACCGATGCTCTAACAATTGTTGTTTTATATGTTGATGAATTTGCATAATTCAAAATATCAACGGTTACAGAACTAAAAATTCCTGATGTTGCAGATGCTCCTGGAAGCGGAATTGGAATAGAATTTGCATTTGTAGAACGAGTGCTAATTGCGGAACTTCCGTCACCCTGCAATGTTGTATTTGAGTAATTTGTATTTGAACCAAAATTATCTGAATTAAAGTTGATATAAGCGCCATCAATAGATGTTGCCGCTGCGCTACGCATATAATAAACAAGCCTCAAATCTTGGTACCCTTGAGGGATATTTACAAATTGATAACTTGTGTTTGCATTCATAGTCACATATGCAATTGGCACAAGTGCGCCATGCATAGAACTGGCTGATGTAGAGGCTAATGATACTGGCATTATGCAGTCACATCCCCACTAAGCAACCATGTGTTAGCCGCTGTTTGAATCAATGTGGCAAATGAATTTTGCGCACGAAGTTTAAGCCCTGGTGTGTAGTTGATTGTCACACCGCTACCAGCAGCTACAGTTACCTGCCCTGCTCCACCTTGAAAGAACTGAAGGATGGCACCAACTGGATAAGCCACCGATGAGTTAGGTGGCACAGTTGCCGTGATGGCAGAAGCATTGGTCAAAGACACAACTGTGTTGTTAGCATCTGTCAATGCAAATGTGTAGGTAGTACCTGTCTGCGCATTGAAGGCTACCGTTGGGTAAGCCGATGCGTTGGTTAGTAATGAGACGGCCATTAAAGTGTTACTCCCGTCGCTGTAAAGTCGGTGCTACCGACAGTTGAATACACTGTAATTATATCACCGCTGGCCAATGTCCAGCCTGGTGTTTCAACAATTGATGAGTTGGCTGGTACGTTAAAGCCATAGTAAACATAGTACGCAGATCCGCCAGACTTGGTAATGCTGACGCGGATAGCGTCTGTAGATCCGCTACGGTTGCAGACTGTAAACGATCCTACAATTGAGCCATTGGTAGAACCTGTTACCAATGTGGATGACGAGGCAGCCGATGGCGTAGCCTGTCCGAGAATTACATATGCAGTAGCCATTATGCTGTTAAGTCTCCAACTAGTAGGAATGTGTTTGTTGCGATACAGGCAACGGTAGCGATGCTGTATTGTGCGCGAAGTTTAAGACCAGGAGTTGAGTAAACAGTTGCTCCAGAACCAGCAGCAAAACTGACCTGTCCTGCACCAAGTTGTACCACGTTGACCGACTGGCCTACAGTAAATACGCTGGCAGGGATTGTGATGGTAATAGCACCAGTGTTGCTAGCCGTTACTAGGTTGTTCACATCCGTGCTGGCTAGTGTGTAGGTTGTGCCAGTCTGGGCGTTAACCGTGAAGGTATTGCCAAGGGTGGATGGGAAGGTGTTAGTTGAGCTGGTTAGATCCTTGTGGGTAAGAACCTGAGTGTCGGTTGTACCTACAACAGAACCGGTAACGCCGTGTACGCCAGATGAGGCAGATTGGTGAGCAGCAGCATCAGTTAAGTCTTGCGCTGTAATCACATGGCGCACTACTGCGCCTACTGCGTGTGCTTGAGCGGCGGTGCCGTTAAATTGACGTTGGATAGTAAGTGTTAGACCAGACACGCCGGTAACCAGTACAAGTTCTTCAGCTGAAGCGTTGTAGTCAACCGCAAGGACAAACGGGGTTGATGGGTAACCAGTGGTAGCAGCCACAACCATTGTGGTTGCCGAGTTGGTAAGTGGATTGGTGAGGGTAGTGTCTTGCGCCGTAGCGCTATAGTTTCTGGTCATCTATCTACCTATCGGCTGTAGTGAGTGCGTGGTGGGTATTGTTCTGCTTGACGTGCCATCTCAACCTGTAGGCGTTGCTGGTACATCTGATAAAAGTAACGGCTCATGTTTGTTCCTGCGCCGACTGGGTTGGACTGATCCATCGATCCTGCTTCAGCAGATACTGCTGGGATACGACCCATATCAACATAGGCAGCTGAGCGATAGGCTGCGCCAAGGATAATTACTTCACGGGCTGAGTCTGGCAAGCCAGTGGTTGTAAAGTCATCTGTGTCGTACTGCAACTGTGTAGGCTTTTTAGTGTAGACAACCTGCACTGTACGACCTGGGATAATTCCATCAGAGATGGAAATTGTCTTACCGCTGTTCCAAACCAATGGGTTTGCTGTGCGGTCAATGCGGTAGTGGCGAATTGGTAGCCATTCAAGAGATGGTCCGATGGTCTGCCAAGATACGGCAATAGCGTCAATCGCTTCTTGTGGCAGAGCGTAGGTAGTACGCGCTGCGATGAATGGGAAGGTTGTGTAGTACACACCAAAGAGGCTTGGGTATACAGCTTCGATAGCCTCGTTCACATCCTTGCGGATCATAGCCCGTGGGAATGATGGAGCAATGGTGACGCGTGTTCCGGCAGTGTGGGTAACTGCGGTTGTGTCTCTAAAGCCACGACCGTAAGGCGGGACTGTAGCAATGTTGGTGTTACGATCAAATGAGTCAACCCAGATCAACTCTTCGTCAATTTCGACAATACCGCGTGTAAGGACTGTGCCGTCAGCAACGGTAAAGGTTGTATCTGTAGCACCCATTGGTGCAGTCAGGAATGTAGCCTGATCCTGCTTGTTGGTATAACCAGAGAGCGCGAGCGCAGTCTCGTCAATAAGATCTTGAAATAAAGTCATGAACTGATCCTCGATGCTGCCGCTGCTTCGCCATAGCCGTACACACCAGCCAAGGCATTAAGAATGCCTGGAGTATCTAGGTGCAGGTTAAGTCCGCCATTGCGGGAAGCATAGATAAGGTTAAGAGCATCAATACCGCGAGTGGCGTTGTGCCCAGGAATTACTCTATTGGCCCATTGAACGGCAGCGCCGTTAACATCCCATTGAGGAACTGAATTGACGATAGTTCCTGCCAAACGGTTTAAATGCCATACAACTGGTTTGCCATCGTCAACTGCCATTTACTTGCCTTTCGCTGGATGGTTTTTATGCCATTTTTTTACTGCTGCTACGCCAGCAGCTACAGTTTTTACATCTGCTTTTTTAGTCAAATCAATTTTTTTGAATGTTGTCTTTTTAGAACCAGGATGGTTTACGACAATATCGCCATTGGTGGCTTTAACAACTGTGTGCTTCTGGCCACCAATGATGATTGAATCTGACTTTGCTTGTTTAGCGTTGCCTCTGTTTACTTGCTTGGCCACTTGACTGTACCGCCAACGCCCTTGTAACCGCCCTTTGGATCAAGGTTTGGCTTGCCGTCTAGCTTCTCTGTTGTCTTAACTGCGTTGTTGTTGCATCCACATGACATGCACATGTTACTTGCCACCCTTCTTAGCCTTAACGCCTGTTACCTTCTTGAGGTTTGGATTTGCCTTTACTGCCGCTGGGCTAGCCTTGCGAGCACCAGCTGCAAGGATTGCTCCTGCGTTCTTCATTGGAATACCTTGCTTCTTAGCAATTGACTTTTGCGCTGCCGCAAAGCCCATGCCCTTTTTTGCTGCTGCCATTAGATTGCTCCTATTTCGGTCATTACCTTTGCGCTCTGCTTGGTAATTTTCTTGGCTGCTGGCATGTTGCCAGCGTCGAAAGGTTTGCCTAATTTGTCGCTTGCTTCAAGTGACTCGGCAACTGCTTTCATGGTTGTACCGGCTGGCTGAATACCTTGCTTGCGAGCGCGGTCATAGGCGTTAAGTTCTGCATCCCAACGCTTCTTGGTCATTGTCTTGTTGCTGTTCGCATCACCAGAGTTGATCTGGATGCTAGCGTCTTGTAGGCACTCAGCATAAGTTTCGTGGTTTTTAAGTAAACATCCTGAACGGCAGTTATCTCCGAGAGCCATGTTTCTCCCTAGCTTGTTTGAAAAATAATAGGTTGCGTTCTATGCGATCGTTCTCTTCTGCGTTAGCCTTGGCTGCAGCACTGGCGAAGGTAATCGCTTCGTCAATAAAGCCCAACTCCCATGAAGCAATGCTGGCTAGGTCATAGGCTTTCCAGTCCCACACCGATGCGTCATAGCAATAGTGAACGCTTCGATGGCACTCAATAGCCTTGATCGAAGCATCTAAACATTGTTGCCAACGCTTGTTGCGGTAAGCATCAAGCGCTACCGAGAACCATGGTTCGCCTTCGTTAGGCATAATCTGAGCACCACGCCCAGCCCATTGGGTAGCTTCTTCAGCCTTGCCTAGATGATGACAAGCCTCAGCTGCCCACCGGCAGGTGGCTGCTTCCTCGACATTCCATCCACCCAATTCCATGCGAGTGTTGGCTGCTGCGATAACATCATCCCAGCGACGATAGAAGTAATACTCTCGAACCATGTAAGTCCACATGCGTGGATCTTGGGGAAACTCTTTAACACACATTTCAAGCATGGGCAGGTACTGCCCGCGAGATTTATTGTTATCTGGCTGATGGCTGATGACAGCGTTCTTAATGGTGCAATACTTTGGCGTACCTTCGCCATACCAGACTGCTACCTCATGGATAGGATATTTCCAATGCCACCCATGACGAGTGTGGATCTTATCCTTCTGCCATCTGTTGCCAGTATCAAATGTGATCCAACCTGCTTGCGCCGTTGGGTCCCATTGCCTTTGCACTTCTCTAAAAAAGTTCTTGTGGATAACTTCGTCCATATCCACGAAAACGCAAATATCTACATCTTCCGGTATGAGCGCAAGAGACGCGTTCCGCGCCACATCAAAACGCCAAGGCTTAACGCTAATATCGTGAACAGTAACGCCCATTTCACGGAGCTTCTCTTGTGTGCCATCTGTTGATCCTGTATCTGCGACTATTCGGTAATCAGCACCTTCTGCTGCTTTAGCCCAGCGTTCAGCGTGAAGTATCTCGTTGAGTGCGATGGCATAGACTGCAATCTTGGGCATACCGCGATTGTATCACATAGCGCCAAGCCAGAGCATGTCTGGGTACGCTACAGCGTTAGATCCAGTAGCTCCAGTACTTCCTGTAGAGCCAGTCGGTCCCGTTGCACCAGCAGGCCCTGTCGGCCCAGTCGAGCCATTGCTGCCAGCAGTTCCCGTTGGTCCCGCTGCCCCAGTGTTTCCAGTCGCTCCAGCAGGTCCTGTGTTGCCTGTTGCACCCGTCGCTCCCGTCGGTCCTAAAATTGTGTAGGTAACTTGCTCAACATGCAGATTGACGCTTGGTGAGGCAGGACGAGTTGGCGATGTGCCAGAGGCTACGGAGATTAACTCCATATAAGTATTTTGTGAAGACCAGTAGAACTGAATGTAATCTCCGGCGTTGACTGTAATAAGGTCTTCGATGTTTGCTAGAACTTGGTTATTTACACCAGCGGTTGTAAAGACGGCTGTTGACTCAGTTACCGCTGTGCCATTAACGGCATACCAAACGTTAACCTGATAGTTGCTACCGCCACCTGTGGTGATGAATTGACCAAGCAAATTGACGGCATAAGTGCCAGCATAAGCAAAAGTGATTTGACTGCTAGACACAATGCTTACGCCGTTAGAACCAGCATTGGTGTTAAGCGTGATGAGGTTGGCGCTTGTAGCGCCAGCATTTGTTTGGGTTGTTGTGTCGTAGAAATTTCCGTAGTAGGCAATAGTTCCGCCTGCACCTGTGGCACCAGTTGCCCCTGTAGCGCCCGTAGCGCCCGTTACAGACGGTCCTGTGTTACCGGTGTTACCTGTAGGTCCAGTATTACCTGTAGGTCCTGTAGGACCCGTAGAACCTGTTATGGAAGATCCTGTGGCTCCTGTTGCTCCAGTAGGCCCCGTTGAGCCAGTGTTACCCACAGCACCTGTAGGTCCTGTTTGGCCTGTTGCTCCTGTTGGTCCTGTGTTTCCTTGCGAGCCTGTCGAGCCTGTCGCTCCTGTGCCGCCCGCTGCGCCCGTTGCTCCTGTACCGCCAGTAGCACCGTTAGGCCCAGTAGGGCCGGTGGAACCAGTACTGCCAGTATTGCCCACAGAGCCTGTCGCACCAGTTGCACCTGTCATTCCTGCGCCTGTAACGCCTGTATTGCCTTGGTTGCCTTGAGGACCTTGTGGTCCGAGTACGCCAAGTTCGATTGTAATTGGTTGAGTTGAGCCAACGTTAAAGACGTTAGTCGTCGTTGGAATAAGAACTGTTGAAATGCTATTGACGGTAACTGACATTACTGGATCACGCTCGCAGTAACGGTAAATGCACCGTTGAGGATCTGATAGACATTAGAAGAACTATCAGTAAGATTAAAGGCATATGTGTAGTTACCAGGTGGCAATACGCCAGCTGCTGTCTGAGCAGCAGTAAGAATGAATGTTGTTTGACCTAGCGCTGGTTGAATTGTGGCTTTGCCGTTGGCTGTGGAAAGTTCAACAATAAGATTGTTGGACACATCACGAACCTGCATATCTGCGCTATAGCCTGTAAGGTTCACAGGAAGGTTATCCACTTGCCAGATGGGAGCAAGGGTAAAGGTTGTGCCGTTGACGACACTAATGTTGTATCTACCTGCGTTCATCTTACTCCTGTGTAATGTAAGCGCCGTAGCCGGCATTTGTAAGAATAGTTTTCTCAGCATCTGACAGGACATAGGTATGTCCGCCCAAGTAGCAATAATCTGCTGACTGAGTATCTTGTACCGCTGGGGTACGCTCACTAACTACCGCTGTGCCAAAGACAAGGATCGAGTTAGCGCGAGCAATCTTGTAACGCCAAAAGAGTATGCCAAAACCCGCTGGACCTTCATCAACTGTAGGTGGGTTAAAAACATACGCCATTGGTTAAACCTTTCAATAGGGCGTTGCCGCCTGCCCTCACGTGCGAGGGCAGGACAACAACTAACTCAATTATGAGTTGTGGATCGAAGCTGATGACTCGATACGAACCAATGCTGCGTCACGGTAACGTGCCCAGCCTAGAACGCCGTACCATCCGATTGGACGGAAACGCATCAACTTATCGGTGATTGGACCGAAGACGACATGTGGCTCTTCAGCAACTGCTTCAGCAAGTGCTTGCTTACCAGCAACGAGGGTACGGAATACGCGAGTACCGCCAGAAGCGTGGACATAGCCAGATGTTCCGAATGTGCCTGTAGCACCGGTTGAACCAGTACCGTCAGTTGTGTTGTAGAGACGTGGTGACTCTACGAACATAGCACCTTCGTATGTGCCGATGGTGCCTGGCCAAAACTCAGATGCACCGTTCTCGGCATACTTGTGGTCATCACGCCATCCGCCTGCGCCAGTTTCGGAGCGAAGGTCGAATGAAACTTCTGGGTGAATACCACACCAGTAGTATTCTCCCTGACGTGGAACAGCCTTGTTAGCACGTAGCTTAGCAACAGCAGTACGAATGTCGCGTGAGCGAATGACTGATGTTCCATCGATAGATGCTTGTGTTGTTCCGTTGGTGTATGTGCCAGCATATGTTGAAACTGGGGCGGTTGATCCACCTGTAAGTTCAGCAATAGCGTTTGGTCCACCAACGAGTGTGTTGAGAACAACTGTGTCAAGAGAGTCAGCCATGTTGAAGGCAATAATGTCTGCAATAGCTGGGTCTACATCTGAGAGTGAGAACAACTCGAGCTTACGAGTAGCAAGAGAAGCGTTACCGTATTCAAGGAGTGAAACGGTGATTGGTGTTGTGTTACCAAGAGCTACAGCATCTGGATCAACGTCTTCTGAGAGTGAAGAAGTAACAGCTGACATATCTGTGTAGATCTGGAATACAACAGATGAACCAGGCATAGCCTGTTGTACTGGGCGCTTATCTGCAACGTCGCGGATAAGTGGGACAGCACGGAGAGCAAACTCTACATAGCGATCATAAGCGGTTTGTACTAATCCTGGAATACCAGAGGTAGAACCGATCGAGTCTGTATATTGATTTGCCATTTGTGTCACCTACTTTCTATAGGGTTAGTGTGCGAATGGGTTTGATTAACGTCCGCGACCAGTGATCTTTTGTCCAAAAACAAGCATGTCAAGTTCTTCTCTGGATTTAACGCCAGCCAGTTTCGAGGCAGTATCTGCATCTCGAGACGGGGTATTTGCGTTTTGAAGAGCAGCATTGATACGCTGAGTTTCACGGACATTTGGAGATGGTTCATCGGACGGAGCAGATTCAGGTACGGCAAAGCCGAACACATCAGCGTTCTCGCTAAGCCATGCATCAATCTGTTCAGGCGTACTTACGTCGCCAGGAATGAACTTGGCGATCTTGTTAGATACGCCCTTCTGTTCCAACACTTCTTTGACAGAACGACCACGAAGGTCAGCCTGGATGGTTGCTAGCTGTTCAGCCAGTTCCTTCTTTTCACGCTCAGCCTTTTTCAAAGCCTTGCGTAGGTTTGCCGGACCATTTTGATCGTTAGTATCAAGTAGGTCTAGGTCGTCTTCATCTTCGTCGTATTGGTTTGCCATGTGGCACTCCCTTTTCTCTTTGGTTGATCGCAGGCCATAACATTCTCCAGGGGAAGAGGTGTTAGCTCCTACTACCAGTCTGTGTTACACACGCCGGATGCTGGTCAGTCCGTGTGGAAGCTAGTTGTTAGGAAACGCCTTCTTGCTCGCTGTAGAGGCTGCCCTTTGATGCGCCAGAAGAACCAGAGAACTGATTAACTTCTTGTTGCTGTAGGCGCTGTAGGTTGAGCGTTGCTTGCGCAGCGGTCATGCCATTGATGTTAGCGCCAGTCTGGGCGGCAAGAAGTTCGTTACCTACCTGTGATGGTTGCATGCCGTACATGTTGGCCAAGGTCTGTGTTTGACCAATCTGTGTACCAATGTTTTGGTAAGCGGCTTGAGCCTGTGCTTGGCTTACGCCTTGCGCAGCAAGAGTCATGGCGTTCTGCTGGTTAAGGGCAAGGTTCTCACGACCTGCTTCGCCCTGTAGTTGCGACGCATTAACCTTCTGCTGGATAACTTCGGCAGAGGTGGCAGGGTCAAGCAGATGGGCAACCATATCGCCAGTGGTAAGACCAAAGTTCTGTTGTAACTGTTGCGTAACAAAAGGATCTGTGTTGGTAATTGCTGTCATGGCAGCGTTTACGCGATCGTTCATTTCATTTGGTGCAACGTCAGCGGCGATCAACTTGCCAAGATAATCAGTTGTCATAAAGCTGGCTGGTAGACCAGCACGGGCTGCAACTTGCTTGTAAGCCTGCTCTGCTGAGATGTACTGTGAAACTGTAAGTGGGTTAAGGCCAGCGGCTTGACGGGCTGTATTACCCGCAAAGCGGGTTTGCCATGCTGAACTTGCTGCTTGCAAAGCAGCGGTAACCGTTGGGTCATTGCTGGTGTAACCGCTTGGGTTTTGAAGCAACTGAGCGATAACCGATGGATCTGTAGACACATTCTTGTAAAGCGTTGCTACGAGGCTACCAAAGTCTGCTGGCAAGCCAGTAATGCCTTGTGACAACTGTTGCATAAACGCAAGGGTTGCATCTGTCTGAGCAGTTGGTGTTACCGCTGGTGGTATGGTAGGCGCTGCAGCGGCTGTTGGTGCTACAACCTGACCATTGACAACCGTTCCACCAATGGCTGTTGCAACTTGTTGCGGGGTTTGCAAGCCGTTAAGTAGGTTTTTTAATTCTGCATCTTCAGCAGCAATGCCGGCTGCTGACGCAGGGGCAGGGTTGGTTGCGCTTACCGCTGGTTGTGAACCGCCCTCAACATAGCCCGTGTTTGGGTTAGTTGCGTAAGTGTTATTTGTTGCTGCTGCTGGTGTTGCCGCAGCGGGTGCAGCAGGCGCTGCTGGTGCAGTTGTTTGAGATGAAAACTCATTAGCAAAATCTACTTGCGCTTGTGAAAGTTTAGCCATTGATCGCTCTCCCTTATCCTAGTGGGTTTACGCCAAAGGCGTTCAATAGTGATGTACCGAAACTTGACAAGCCCTGCTTGGCTCCTTGAGTTTGGTTCCAGCGTGGGTTGTTCATGGCTTGCTTTGTGAAAGCATCAATTGACATGCCTGTTTGAGCAGCGTTGCGAACCATTGCTCCGTAGCTGGTTGGGTTAGGATCTGAAAGGTCAATCTGATCTGGCGTTAATTCAAGGGTATTTTGAAGTGCGCTAATGTACTGACCCGCTTCACCGGTAACTGTTTGACCAGCTTGAAGTTGCTTTGCCATTGTTGGGTACAAAGCGGTTGCCTTGTTAATCAAGTCTTGCTTGACATAGTTAAGGTCAATTGGCGTACCGCCAGCCAAGCCACCTTCTTCGATCTGCTTGACATAGTTGTTTACATATGTGTCGCCAAGGTTACTTAGAGCGTAGTCCTGCATCCAGCCCTTAATGGTCTGTGTATCGGTTTGAGCCTGACCACCCATGATGGTTGGATCGATTGTGCCTTTGGTTGCAAGGTACTGGGTAATTGCTTGCTGGTTGCCAGAACCTGTGTCCCAATACTTGTGCAAAATGTCATCAACAAGGTTTGGCGTATTGCCGTTAAAGGCGTGTGTAGCCAATGGGTTTGTTGTGTTTGCTGGATTTAATTCAAGCGGTTGACCCAAAGCATTTGGGTCTAAAGAAATACCGGCTTGAGCAGCATAGTTCTTAATATCTTGCAATGCTTGATTGTACTGCTGGGCATATGAACCAGGGTCTGCAAGACGGGCTTGTTCAGCTTGTAGGTAAGAACTGTACGAGTTTTTGTAATAGTTGCTGTTCTCGTAAAGCGCTTGAAAGTCTGCTGTTGAAAGCGCAGCGCCAGGTGCGTTAATCGCATCTGTAAACATTTTCTTAAGTGTTGGATCGGAGTTGATAATTGCTGCTTCTGAACCATACTGCTTAACAAATTGCTGATAAGCGTTTGCATTAGCGCCATCTACGACGGCAGCAGATCCAAGGATCTTGCCTTGAGCATCAACCCAGTTGCCGTTGGTGATTGCTACAGCACCTTTAGGTGCCTGTGAAATGTTTGAAGATTGCAGTGTGCCAAGAACCTTGCCGTTAGCATCAACCCATTGACCAGCACCGTTAATACCTACAGCACCTGATGGCATGCGGTTGCCAGAGTAAGTTCCCGATGTTCCACCACCTGCTGTACCGCCACCAGTACCGCCTGCTGATCCACCAGTAGCAGCAGGCTTGTTGCCTGCGCCAGTTGGGGCTGTACCACCAGTAGCCACTGGTGGCTTACCTGCAGCACCGCTAGGACCTGTAGGCTTAACTGCTGCGCCAGATGGTCCAGATGGCTTTATAGCGGCTCCAGAAGGCCCTGTAGGCGCTCCTGTCGCTCCAGATGGTCCAGTAGGTGCAGGCGCTGGTGTATTGGCTTGAATAGCCTTTTGAGCGGCTGCAGCCTTTGCTCGTTCTGCTGCAATTTCTGCATCAATGCCTGCGGTAGGCAAGCCTTGATCTTGAGCGCGTTGGCGTTGGTTCTGTAAATCTTTTACGCGCTGATTGGCGGTTGCTTCGTCTGCCTGAGCCTGCTTAGCAGTAGCTGCGTTTTGCGCAGATGTTTGATCTGCTTGAATTTGTGCTTGCAAAGAATCGCGCTGTGCAACAGCTGCGTCAAAATCTGATTTTGCCTTGTTGTACGCAGGTGAGCCTGGGGTGGAGTTATTCATTTCAAGCTGGGCGTTGTCTACATTTCCCTTGGCTTGAAGCAATTGATTTTGCAATTGACGCAAAGTTTGAGGTAGTTGATTTGGGTCAATGGCTTGCGCAGAACCTGTTGATCCTGTTGACCCAGTGTTGTTCTGACCCAATGCCTGCGCTTCCAATGAAGCATACTTTGGATCTTGAGCGGTGTATTGCTTATATGGCTCAAATTGTGATTGAGCAGCAGCAAGAACATCGCCCCAAGTGTTAAAATCTTTAATGATGTATGGGCTGCTTACGCTGCTCCATTCAGAAATTTCACTTTTTGCGCCGTGCCTCTTGGCTTGTTCCTGCGCCCAAATGTAAAAATCTCTAGCGTCTAAATAACCAGCAGGTATTTGATTAGCCATTAAAACCCACCCTTATACTTGTTATTAGACTCTTGGATTGCTTGCATGTATTGAGTTGCTGCTTGATATACGCGAGCATCTGCTGTACCTCGGATCAAGTTTTCGATAAATGCCGTTGGGTCAACGCCGGTTGATAATGTTTGACCAGTGGTTGCACCCTTCTTGCCATATCCAGCACCGCTAGATTGGTAGGTGGTTTGTGTGCTTTCAAGCCCAGTATTGGCTTTTTCGGCAGCAAGAAGTTCTGTGCCATATGTGGCAATTTCTTGCGGTGTAGCAGCACGACCTACAAGGTTAAGCATAGCACTGTTTACAAGAGAAGTAATGTCAGGCTGTGATGTTTGAGTAAGTTGACTTACTTTGTAAGTTGAAGGAGTGAAGTAAGGGCTGTTGGCGTTTGAATCAAATGCCGCCAAGGCAGCAGCCGCTGAACCTGTTGCTCCTGTATTGCCAGAACCAGATGTACCAGCTGAACCAGTGCTACCAGACATTAACTCACCCTCTTAAATACGCCGTTAATTACATTTGTTAAGTTTGCAGTTGCTGGGTTTGCCTCGAGAGCGGTTAGGTAATTAAACCATTCGTTCTGGATATTTGAGTACTCAGCAGTGTGCTTTGTTATACCGCCAACGGTAATTGTGTTGTTAAGTAGAAGTTGATGATAAGCCTGATACTCGGTCATCAAAGACTTAATGCCTTGAGCCTGTGGACCAGTCAACTTGCCAGCCTTATCCATAGCCTCAAAATCTGCTAGCGATTGGCTAGCCATATTTTTGCGGCTTGGGTTTTGATAATCTGCATACCATGTTGGGTTATGCGCAGCTACCGTTGAAGCGTAGTTATTCCACTCTTGAGTGTATTGGTATACAGCCTGACGGTTGCCGCTATCACGGGCTTGCTTAAGCGCAGTCTGGTAAGCGTTGTACATTGGCGCCACCTCTGCCCAACCTGCTTGAATATACACAGAATCAAGAAAATCTTGTGGTGTATCTTTTGAACGAAGTTGCTTTGTCAGCAAATCATTTTCAACCTGCAAAGCATCTGCCCCAGCTTTGGTCTGTGGGATGAGATAAGCGGCACCAAACTTGTATTTGTTCATCAAATCGCCGTTTTGGTTTAACCAAGTAAGGGTCTGATCGTTCAATGGCAGATCGGCACCAGAGGTGCCAGTCTGGGTTGTGTAAGCGGTGTAGGAAACTGCACGGCTACCATGCTCAGCAAGGAACTTGCTGGTTGCCTCTGGCAATGTGTACTGCTTGCCTGTATCTGGATTGATCTGGCTTTGCAGGCTTTGAAATTCAGAGCGTAGGCTTTGCAAGTTCTTGTCGTAATAGTCGTTGCTGACATTCGGAGCAAGCGGTAGGAAGAACGACAAAATGCCCTTCATAAACAAATTTGTTCGAGCGTTGCTGTCGATACGATCCAAATACTGCTGTTGAACCGAAGCAGGCAAAGACGAGAAGTTATCTGGCAAATCGCCATGGTAGTAAGCAGCGGCAATGGCTGAAAGAATGGCGTTGTGAACGCTGCTTTCTTTGTCGTCCATCATCATGCCGTTGAAAATGTCACGCATGGCTGAGTTAGGCAAAATTGCATCTAGCCAGTTGCTAGCAGGATAACCGCCTGTGGCTACATTTGTAATCTTGCTTGCCCATGGAAAGTGATTAGACAATGCGCCAAGTGGGATGGTTGCCAATGGGTTAAGTCCCGGCATTTTTGCTTCCGGTAAAACTGAGTCAAGTGAATTGACATTACCGGTAACAGACTCTGGCAAACCATCAAATGAACTAACTCCAAGAGCATTTAGGCCGCGTACAGCGGCATTGCCAAACTCGCCAATAAGCGGATAAACCATGTATTTGTTACCGCTTGAATCGGTGTGAACAAAGCCAGGGTTGTTAATGCCATGGTTAATCATCTGAAAGTCGCGGAACGCCTGTGGGGCTTGATAAGCCAAGCGACCATAACGCTTAATAGCCTGCTCTTGAGCAAAGTAGAACGGTAGCAAGTTACGAGATAGAACTGAGAACTGGCTACGCAAAGCAGGGTTGTGGATCAAAGGCACCATGTTGATAACTGCCTTTTGACCTGCAAACTGCAAAGCCTCTGCCTTGCTAATCTTGCCAGAATCTAGCAATGGTTGCAGGCTGCGGTAGTTTTCATATAGGTAATGACCAAAGATAGGCTCACGTGAAATGCCATCCATTACTGGATTGATAAATGTGCGATAACCCATCTGGATAACACGCTGTAGCGGATTGTCGTAAGTGTTGCGTGGCTCACGACCAAGAACCTTGAGCGGGCTTTGGATAGCAGGAATTTGCTTTAGATCGACAGCCTTTGTAGGCATGCCATCTGCAATGTTCTGAATAAGGTTGTCGTGGATAGTTCCATCTTTACCTTGCACAAGTCCGGCAAAAGCCTTGACTTGGTTGCTTGAGAACGAAGCAGGATCGCCGTTGCGTAGACCAACCATTGTGTCGCGTAGGTCTGCATAGTTCTTAGGATTTTCAATGCGAGCCTGATGGAGTTGCTGAACCTGCGCCCACTTATCTTGGTTAGACAATGCTTGGAATTGTGAGTCTTTTGATAGGCGCAAATAATCATTTGCAATATCTTGAGCCATCTTCTCGTTACGCAACTTGGACAAATTCTGCGCCCAGTAGATGTGGTAATGAGGATCTTGACCGGTAAGGGATGTAATGTCATCCATACCTGTAGCGCCATGACCGTATTGCTCTGCAAACTGTGATGCGCGTTCTGCAGCATTGAGTGAGTAGTGAGCCAAGTGATCTGATGCAACGCCAGCTGGGATGCTCAAACCGTGCATGTGGACCAACCAGTCCAACATAACATCTAGCTTGTTGCTAGGAAGGTAAGGAGCAACCTTGCTTGAGATATAGCCAAATGGGCGGATCAAGCCACGGGCAGCAGCGATCTGCTTAACCAATGGGTTTTTATCCGCAACCGCTTGCAGCTGATCTGCTACATCGTTCTTCTCATCAATCATCTTTGTAATTGAGTTTTCGTTGATCGCCTTATCTGGGTTTTCAACAAGACCAGCATGGTCTTCATCTGTCAACATCTGAGCAGCATGATCGGCAAGAGCCTGCGCAGCAGGCGTACCCTTCATGGCTAGACGCTCTCTAGCAGCAGCCAACTCATCGGCAGACATGTTCTTAAACTTGTATTTAGCACCGCTGAACGCAATGCGGTCACCGATGTATGAACCAAGACCATTACGGATAACTTGGTGTAGTGCTTCAGAACCGGCTACGCGAAGACCAAAGCCTGTTGTGAAAAGGCTAAGTGGTGCAAAGATCTTGTCGGTGTAGTAAGACCAAAAATCGTCAGCCTTTGAGTACATCATGCCGTGTACTGTCATCTGGCGCATAGCGTTGCGCAACTCTTTGAAGTTGATAAATGCGTTAGCACCGCGTTGGTATGCCCACAACGCTGCTTCAAATTCATCGTTAGGAATAGCATCTACGCCATCTGCAGTGTAGTTCTGTTTAGGAGCAATTGTGCCTAACACATTGCCATCTGTGTCGTTGCCGTAGTTACCGCTGTTGCGCATGCCACCTGTGGTGATGCGTTGAGCGTGGGACATAACACGATCCACAATGTTGCTGTCATCCGGCAAGCCAGCAGCCTTAATTACTTCCTTAACGCCTTGAGCGTAAAGCGCTTGCTTTGCACCTTCAGTAGGCGCAGCCATAATTGCAGCTGCTTTTTCCAATGCAACATCACGTGGCATGGCGTAATAGAACATGTTATACAGAGCAGTACCAGCACCGTGGTCATCAAAGTTAAACTTCTCTCCTGATTGCTCAAGCAACTTCTTGTTGATTGTCAGAGCCTTGTAACCGGTAAAGGTACGGATCTTGCCAGCAAGAGCGTTCCAACCATTCCAAGTATCTGCGTTCTTAGTATACAACCCGCCCCATTGCATTTTCATTTGTGGGACTTGAGTGTCTACGCCATCTTTGGTAACGGTCTTGTAAACCTGATTGCCTTGCTCATCGAGCACAGGCATAGCCTTTGGCAATAGCAAGTTACGCTCGTTGGCTACTGTTGTATCGCCAGCTCGCTTAAGAATTGCTTGCTGTACTGTTCCGCCAAACTGACGAGCAAGAGTACGGGTAGGTAGAGAAATTGCAGTAGCAGGCATAGCCCGCTCGTCCATTTCACCTGAGTAAATAGACTTGCCAATTTCATCAGCAACTTCTTGACCAGTCTTAGCGTTAGCCAACTTTGTAAGCATGGCTTGGTCAAAGTTAGAGCCAGGGTAAGCCAGTTGAATTTCTACTGGGTTATTGAGTGTGGCAATATGGTCAAAGGCTTGCTTGACTGGGTTAAGTACTTTACCGCCAAGTGCATTAGATACAAGCGAACCATCGTAGGCTGCTTGCACCATCTCGCTGCTCAAAGCACGACCTGAAGATAGGCTCATCAAGAAGTTAGTTGCAGCCTCTGAGTTGCGAGCCAAAGGAATGGTAGCCTGAATGATTGGCTTGCCGTTGCCGTCCAGAACTAACTTAGGATCACCATTGGCGTTCTTAATAATCTGACCGTCAGAGTCAACCGCTGGCTTGTACTCAAGGTATTTGCCTGCCTTAAGTGCGCCAGCAACTTTACCTGCGTTGGCTAGCGGATCTGCTTCAAAGTCAAATGCAGCATCAGTTACGCCAGATACAAACTGACCAAGGCCGTAGTTTGTATTCTTCAAAGTATGTAAGCCTGGCAAGTCACCGGCAAGGTTGGAAAGGTCACGACCAATAGAAACTTGATAGTTTGGATCGATAGACTTTTGGTAAGACTTTTGATATGACGGAATAAGTTGACCGCCAATGTCACGCTCTAAAGATGCGGCAAAAGCAGCGCCTAGCGCTGTACCTTCTGGACCTGCAAGAGAACCAACGGTCGCACCAAGACCAACGCCTAGCGTTGCTAGCAAGCCCTGTGCAAAACCATGATCTGTATAAACTGAGTGAATAAACTTGTAATCGCTTTGTACTTCTTGCAAACCTTTGTTTGCCCAGCGAGCAACTGTGCCAATGATAGGCGTTGCGGTAATAACCTTACCTACATCGCCAAGGGCTGTCTGCCACCATGACTTTGAGTTGTACATCTGTTGGTGTTGGTCAACAGCATTTGATGTGGCAATAACGTGTGTTGTAGCGGCTACTGCGCCAGGAGCATCTGGGTTGCCTGACTGAATAGCGCCAGCCATTTCAACTGGTGCCTTCTGTACAGCATCTGGGTAGCCTTTTGCTGCTGCGTTAGCCGACGCGACGGTAGGCTGATTTGATGGTGGAAGTGGCATTGTGTTTGACAATTACTTCCCCAATGCTGCTGCGAGACTCTGCAATTCTGGCGATGCGTCTGGATGCGCTGCCAATGCTTGAACTACTTGCTTTGCTGATGTACCACCTTGTTGCATGCCTGGCATAATGCCAAGTGCTTCTGGTCCAGGACCAGGGCCAAGCGCTGCGCCAGCAGTAACTGGCTCATTAGGACGCTGTGTTGGAGCAGTCAGTGGTGTGATAGGCGCTTGTGGTTGGCCTTGTGGTTGTTGTTGCTGTTGCTGTGCTGCCTGCGCCATCTGTGATGGCGATACTGGCGTTGGAGATGGCGTAGCAGCCATCGGAGCACCGCTTTGAATCTGCATCATATCTGTGCCATCGCCGTAGTTTGGCATGCCACTGACATAGCGCATTGCTTGCTTAGATGCAGGTCCGCCATCGGTGCGTTGGCTTAAAGCCCCTGGGCCTGATTGAACAGCTGGACGTGCTGGAGCTTGATAGCCACCTTTGCCTGCCATAATCACTCACCCTCTGTAATAGTCTCAATGGTACGGACAACATCATCGTGGAACAACTTTTGGTCTTCCACGACATTTGCTTGATGCAGAGCCATGTCGCTCAATACATCAAAAAACTTTGCAAAACTTACAAACAAATCTTTTAATAAATGCGCAAAGAGAGCGAATATATCCCAAGCGGAAAGTACGCCATCAAACTCATCGCTCTCTTCTTCGTGCATAATTTACTTCATTGGCTTTCCGGCAGTTGTGCTTGTGCCTTTTGTTCCTGAAGGCTGAACTGTGTACTTAACATCTGACTTACCTGTTGCTTTAACAGATGGAGCAGATTGGATCTTTGTCTTCTGTGTTGTTGCGTCAGAAGATGAGTGTCCGCCTTGTAGCTTCACCTTAACTGGTGGTGATTGTAGATTTGACTTGAATACTGCCATTTTATTTCTCCTATAGGGAATTGAGTTGATCGCCAATAACGTTAGGCTGGCGACCTTCTGGAAACTGACGCAGCTAACTGCGGTGCTCCAGAAGACGAAAGGCCGGCTAGTAGTTGTTGCAAAGCAGAGCCACCTTGGCCTTGTTGAGGTGCCGGCATAGCCATCGGTGGTTGCCCTGGTTGTGCTCCAGGTGCTTGAGGTGGTTGTCCTGGCAGACCAGCAGCCTGTGGCTGTTCTGGTGCTGGTTCAGGAGCAAATGCTTCAGCTACAATTTCTTCAATTGGATCGCCTTTTTGACGACCTTGAATAACCTTAGCAATGGCGTTAATAACCTTTGAAGGATCGCCACCTTGCATTGCAATTTGTGGAAGAGCATTGGCATAAGATGCAACTGCTTGCATCAAACTATCGCGCAGTTCTTCTACTTCGACTCGCTCTTCTTCTTGGGTAACGTTCATTTCCCAAGGCATTTGGCGACGCAAAAAGTCACGGCTGATTAGCTTGTCGCCACGGGCTTGTAGTCCGAAAACAAGCGCACGGTTTGGATCAAGACCAGCCATCATGCCATAGGTCACATCGCAGGTGTAGTCACCCTTAATGTCTTCCTTTGGTGTGTAGGTGACGACATAAGGAGCACCGGCATTAATGCCACGAACTTCCTTTGTAACATCGCCAAACATCTTTTCGTCCATCATAAAGCACAGACGAATAACCTCACGGAATGTTTCTGCAAATACACCTTGGGCTGTCTTGACTTGAGTATCAAAGCCACCCATCAATGCTTCTACGCCACGACCTGTAACGATCGAACCAGACTGCTGACCTAGACGGCCTTCTGGATAGCGTGAGCCAGTACGCATTTCCTGATCGAGAATCTCGTTCTCTTGGAAAATATTGGCTGGAAGGTTAAGATCTACACGACGGATCTGCTGTGGGTTGGCAGAGCGGATAGTTGCATCTGGGCCAATCTCAAGCACATTAACATCTGAAGGCAAAGCAAACGGTGCTTGAACTGCCTTCTGCGCTGCTTCAAGTGTGAGCGAAGCAAAGCGTGAGCGAGCAACCTGTACCCACATAATGTCATCGAACTGACCGCGTTGGTGCTCATCTGAGTCAACGCCTGGGCGTAGCGCAATGGCTACAGGAATTTCACCTAGTTCATTTTCAACGCGTGAAAGAACGAAGTTATTGCGTTCTGGCAAGAACAAGACCATTTGGTCTTTGTCTTGATAGCGATACATCTCAAGGATGCGCTCAGAGTTGCGGTTCTCATACTGACCACGGATAACAGACTCATGCTCAGGAAAGTCGTTAATCAATTCACGAACAGTCTTGACATAACGCTTTGAGTAAGAGACAAGGCGTGAGAATCTATCAAACTCTGGATAGGCACCGATAGGTGAATCAATGCGGATCATTGGGCGCTTGTTCTCAAAGTCTGGCTCAATGATGAATGGCAACCAGCCAAAGGTAAGGTAACGATCAGCACCGGTGTACATCATGGTCTGAAGGTTGGCTGTGTCGCGGTAGCCAGCGGCAATCATGGTGCGCTTATCAGCACGACGACGAGCAGCATCCGAAGTGGTGTTGGTTGTCATGCAGTTGAAAGCAGGAAGCGGAGCAATAACTTCAGCAACGTCGCGGGCGGCAACATCGATGAAGTTAGCGATCATTGGCTTTGGATAGTCCTCTGAGAACATGCCAGGAAACACTTGATCGATTTTGCCTTGACGGATGGCCAATAGGTCATCATAACGCGAGTCACGTGCGAAATAGTGAGCGCGCAGTTTACGGAGTTTATCTCCGATCTGGTCAATCTCTAGCACTATAAGTAACCCCCGTTAGCCGCTAATCTTTCTTTTTCACGCTGATATTCTTCGATGTTAATTACCCGACGACGAGCTTGCTGATCGCGGGTCTGGAATGGGTTTTTGATAAAGGAGCCGCCATAGGCTCCTGCTTGGTTGATGTAATCGCGCATCTGAGTCTCTGCGAACCAAAGCGCCATGCAACCGTCTTGTTTATTTTTGGTGCCAGCGGACCAAGTAATGAGCTGCTCTATGAGCGATTTTACGCCTTCATTGTCTGACCGTGGCAAGTCTATTAAGTTGTTGCCCATGTGGTTGCCGAGTTTATCGACAGTACCAAAGAGCGGAGCCATTGAGGCTACGCCAAACTCAGCATCCATCTTGTTGGCACCGGTGTAGTGCTGAACAAGGCGAATACCGCGTGAGGCTAAGAATCGGTTAATCTCTTCGTCCATTGTCAAGAACAACTGAAAGGCGTTCTTCTCAATGACCCAGACCGATGGCTTGTACTTCTCAGTCCATTCAAAGATCAAGTCTCTAATGCGCTGTGGTGTAGGAGCAGGCATACGGCTTGCCTCTAGCACATAACGCTTCTGGGTTGTCTTTTCGCCAGCATAGGCGATCGAGAATGTATCGCCGGACATTGCTGGGTCCATAGAGCAAATTGTGTAACTGCTGTTGAGTACAGCTGGATGACCAGGTGCGCCTGGTAGCAACGGACCAAATGAACGCATACCTGAAACAGAACCGCGAACGCACTCAGGTGCAAAGACAGCCTCGCTGTCCACATCCTGTTGCTGGTAAACCATCGCCCAAGTCTTTGGGTCAAGAACACCGCGGCGCTTACGAAGGTTCGGACCGTCCCAGCGTGAATACAATCCATCATCACCTAAGTTCGCGTCATCTCCAAGCCAAGGCTTGTCAGAGCGTGGCCACAAGGTCTTCCAATCCTTTGGGTCATCTGCAAACTCAAGAACCGCTGGCATAGCCAAATATGTCCAAGGTGAGCGACCTTCAGGGTAACGATCTGGGTTGCGCATCTCTCGGTATAGATCCACTGGGTCTACGCGAGTGCCAACTACCAAGATCTTGCCTGTGGGACCAACACGGGTCAAAACTTCCTGTTGGATCCAACGAATCTGCTTTTCGTACTCGTTGGCGTTAGCCAAGGTAACGCAGTCGTCAAGAACGATTAAGTCTGCGCGGGCACCATAGATCTGACCGCCAATACCCAATGCTTGAAGGGTTGGATCTTTTTCACCTGAGTCACGCTCAAGGTAGATCGCATCTTGGGTCCACTTATCTGCCGACTCTTTGTAGCCATCGGCGGGCGCATAGCGCCGTTGAAGTTCAGCGTAAGCGGGCTGGGTAAGCCTCTGCTTAACCGCATAAAGAAAGTCCTTTGCCATCGTAAGCGTTTTGGACACAATCTTGATACGGATATTTGGGTCAATACAAATCCGATAGGTAATGTAGTCAATTGAAACTGTCATCGACTTAGCATGTTCCGGTGGCATGTTCACCAGCACATAGTTGCTAAAACCTTCTTCGTAAGTCATGCTGCCGTGAAGCCAAGCAGGCTTACCTTCCTCAAGCATCGAGATGATATTTCTTTGGTGATTGAAGGTCTTGCTGTTTAGGTACTTTTCACGAAAGTCCTCAAAGCTGATCGCTTTGTCTTCGTCGCTAATCACGCCGTCTCGGCGCTGGACGGCGCGAGCAAGGTCAATCGCGGACTTAAAATCCTCGTCCGACATACGGTAATACTCGTAGGACTTGATTGATTTACCCGTCACCTTGACAGCATCTGCGATGCTGTAGCCCTTAGTGACTAGCTCGATAATCGTCTGCTTAGCCTGAGAGGCTGAGACTTTGCTCTCTGGCGCGACTTTATATTTGTTGGCCGATGGTCGACCAGTTGGCCCATTGGCCATACTCCACCCGCCTTAATTCCTATGGTGATACTTTTGGCGCTGCTAAGCGCCCTATGGTTATCCCTATGTAAATATCCTATGGGTGGCGCGGGGCGCCGCCGATGGGTAGCAATAAGGGGCTACGGCGTAGCCTACGCCCCGTTGGGGTAGGGTGAGCAGCCGGCTGACAGCCGTCTGCGAACAAAACCCCCTATATAGTATAAGGTGGGAAATTAGACACATTTCCCGCTTTGAGGTGTGTGATCTTTATCACATTAAATAAAACCGCAGGTCAGAGCCTATATTTAGAAAAAATAATTGGGTGGATAATACAATACAACCTTACTAATACTTAAAACCCCCCGAGTCGATCAACCTATTCTAAACGCGCAATCGGTTGTGATTTACGGCTAACACCGACCTGCGAGGCGGTACGGTTGCGCAATTTCGACACGGTTTGGGTTTGGTTTGCTACCTATTATTAATAAATATATACGGATTAGGGGATTATCTTTGGTGTTTGGTGGTTAGTGGTGGGACAGTAGCTTTGACCCTATCGGTCCATACCCGAACGCCCGATTCACCAACTCGGTCCAGATTTAGAGCTAAATTTAGAGCCAGATTTAGAGCTGCAACCCAGCACCCAAACCGCCAAGGCGGCAGGTTTGACCCTTGCAAGTTGCGCCTCTGGGACAACTTCAAGCTCCAAACTTCCAGAAAGTAGCTGCCACTTCGTCTCAATATGTGAGACAACATGCCAGTTGCGACACTTGCAAAATTAAGGGCGCAGGAATTGACACGCGGCAAAAATTACGACTATTCTGGTGCCAGATCGGTAGACGGCCGATCGATTAACTAGACGGGATAATCTAATGTCATTTATTCAATATGTAGCAATCTTTGCGGTTATTATTGCCGCGCTATCGCTTGCAGATCGTAAGGCGGCTAACTAATGCGCCTCACAACTCGCGGAAAGGTCGTTGTCTGGCTATTAGCCGTCACCGCCCTATTCTTAACTGTGAACTATCTCAATCACCATTGGAGAATTACTACCTGCCACAACACCGCCAACGGCGTAGCTTGTGGCACAACATGGAAGGATTAAGAAATGAAAATTGAGATTGACGCTAAGTGGCGCGGGACTTTATTAGAAGTGCTTTATCCTCATTGGCTCGCGCTGAGAGAAGAAGATAAGGAACTTGAAATTAACAAAGCGGCCGCCTTCTACAATCTTATTTCAGAAATTACGAGAGCGGAAAGTAAATAAGGCGAAACGGGCGAAAGCCCGTCCGATCGTGACTCGATCGCTGATGAGCCTAATCTCATCCGACAACTAGACAGGATAAAGTAATGAACACAACACTAAACACCACCACCGCGCAATTCACTATCACCGCGCCACTACTTGATGACCTACTAACCGGTGCGCTTATCGCCGCTGGTAAAGATAAATCGCTACCGCTGCTAACCTGCGTAAAGCTATTTAGTGCCGGCGGTGTAATCACTGCAGCCGCGACCGATCGTTACCGGTTATTTATCGGCCGCGTAGATCACGCGACCATTGAGCAGGATAACCCCGACGATATAGCCGACTTTGAAATGTTGATCTTGCGCGAGGATATTGCAAAGATCCGCAACCTAATCAAGCCGCTCACCGGTAAGCGTAGCCTTAACCCGCGTGTAACCTTTAAGGTTGATGGCGATAAGATCACCGTGAGCACGATGGATGGCACCGTGCAATTCTTGAGCTGGCAGGGTAACTTCCCACCTTTTGAACACCTTATCCCTACCACCTTTGAGCCATCCGACACAATCGGTGTAAACCCGCAATATTTCGCGGATCTTGCTAAGGTGCCGGCGATTGATAAGAGTGTGCCGCTAATCATCCGCACCAGCGGACGACTTAAGCCGCTACTATGCGAAACTCTTGCCGGTGATATTCGCTGGCAGCTCTTGCTAATGCCGATGAAAGTAGCCTAAACCCGTTAGATACTTACGGCCTATCCTTAGCCGATCACCGGTTAAGGGTAGGCAGTAGGCGGCTAGACGGGCCGACCTAATAAAACAACTAATAGACAGGATAAAAGAATGTTAGGTAAAGATATTAAGCAGGTACTTGCCACCATCACGCCGGAAAGTATGACTAGCGGCACGATGGGCGACCTTTGGGATAAGTTGCCGGATTATGTCGCTGGCCCCGCGTGGGTCGGTGAAATTGTAGATATGTCGCAGCGCGCTAGTGATTGGCTAGACGATGAGCAGGATTACACCGACACGGCTACCGATATAGCGATCCACTTAGCCGATGGCGAGATTGAGGATTATTACAGCAACATTAACCGCCGTGTGCAAGAGCTAAGCCTATGGGCGCACGATGAGATTGATTCTCTAGTGAATGAATGGTTCTGTGGCGAAGTTAATCCTTCGCTAACCGACCTTAATTCTCACTATCTATTTTGCGCGATGCATAACCTTGCGTATCTAATTCTTGAATACGCGCACGATAAGGCCCTAGAACTTGAAATGGCGGCTATCTAATGAGCACACGACTAGAAGAGCAGCGAGAGCTAGACGGTGCAGTTATGGACGATAGCGGCCGTTATTTTGTAACTCGCAATGGCGTGGCTCAATTTGGATACTTCACGCATTTTTCAGGAATGTGGGTCTGCTACACCTGTGGGCACCTATGCGATTGCGGGGATGGTGAATAAATGGATGCGACTAAGCATCGGCTAATTATATCGGCGGCCCTAAGCTGCCTATTAGATAATTTTCAATATGATCCGGCAGACTTTGCCGATCTAGACTTTAGCGAGAGCGATATTGTCGAAACAATCGAAAGGCTAGGCGTATGATATGCGGCGATTGCTTGCGACCTTTTGCCGATGGGTGTAATTGCCGGCAAAGATAGCTAAGCGACACGACACGGGCGCGGGGGTTGACACTCTCGCGCCTTATCGCTATTTTAAGCACTCTACCGACCACCGAGGCGGTATGAAGGCGCAATTTACCGCGGCTAGAGGCGGTACGGAGCGCAAACTACTAGACAGGACGGAAGAATGGCAGAATACGAGACAAGCAGCTTTGCAGTTAACGCGTGGCGACAACTCATCACCGGCGCAACTACTAAACCGACTACAGAGGCGGTAGGGACGGCAACATCAGATGAATTGGACCTAGCCCATTCGCAAGGCTACGGACTAGGCTGGAATAAGGCAGTCGAGGAAGTATTGGCGATCCTAGTCAACCGATTAGACACACTATCTACTCTTGATCGTGATAAAACTGAAGTACAGATCATCGCCCGCGCTGTCGCGCAGATGAGCGATAAGTAATGACTAAGCCAGGAGCTAAGCCCTCTTGCGCGAATAAAGAATACGACCCAGAGTGGTGGTTCCCAGAACACGCATTTCGAGGCGGTAAGCCATCACCAGCAGCGAAAGAGCAGCAAGAACGCACTATCGCTAACGCGGTTCTGGCAATGAAGATCTGCCAAGAATGTCCCCTATTTAGAGATAACTCATGTCTTGAATATGCGATGAAAGATACGCATACAATTGACTATGGCATTTTCGGTGGCACACTGCCGGTGGAACGGCGCAAGTCGGTTGGCATGCCGCAAGGCGTGAACGATCGATCAATAATATGGGTCCGTATTAGGCAACAGGCTACTCGAGCTGGCGTACTGCCAGTGAAGGTAACAACTAGGGAAAGGCCAAAAACATCAACATTTCAATTTCTCGATCGGTTACACGCCGTAAAAGATACATCATCGGATTTGTGGGATTAGTCGTGGTCGCAACCTGGGTCAGTAATTGCCCTACAAAGGCTGCAAACGAGCATTTAACGCCCGCAAAGCAATTCGCCCATACTTTATACCTGCGCCAAGGTGGCAACGCCCGTCAGTGGGGCTGCCTAGTTAAACTCTGGACCATGGAAAGTAATTGGCGGGTAACTGCGGTCAATAAACACGGCGGGGCGCGGGGTATTCCGCAAGCACTGCCGGCTAACAAGATGGCTCAATTCGGCAATGATTACAAGTATGACTATCAAACTCAAATCCGCTGGGGCTTGCGCTATATCAAGACTCATTGGAACAATAACGCCTGTAACGCATTAAAACATGAAAAGAGGGTGGGATGGTACTAAAACTAAATGAAGAAGCGGTGCGGACTATCCGCAAGGAGTACAAGGTTGCATCGACCAGTAAAGGTCGTGGAGCTACCGCTATCAATGTGATTGAACTAGCCAAGCGATACGGCGTGAGCCAGGAAACGATACGCCGCATTGCCTATTACAGTATGTACAAGTGGGTGACTGATGAAGACTGATTGGGATTTACCCGTTGTCTACTTTCACATTCTCGCTAAGGATAAGGCAAAGGTGTTGCCCTATTGGCTAGAACAGAACCTAGATAACATTGATTACCCGCGCAGTAAGATCATTCTCAGCTTTAGAACTAACAACAATAACGACAATACGGCTGAGATTATCCAAGACTGGATAGATGAATTGCCTATCCGCGCTGCAAATGGCTATGAGTCAGACGAGCACCTGTACAACTGGCGATCGATCTGGTTTAACGATGAAGATGTGCCGGAGCAGGTACAACGCTTTGATGTGCATGAGTGGAACGCTGAACGCTTTGATGTGCTGGCGAAACTACGCCAAGAAGGCATTGAAGAGGCAAAAGAGTACGGCGCGCATTACTTTGTCTGCGATGTGGACAATTTCCTGCTACCCAACACGCTTCGAGCATTGGTCGAGGCTAATCGCCCCGTCATTGCCCCGCTATTGCGCTATGCAGTGGCAGAAGGCGAGGAGAACCGCGCTGGGTACAGCAACTATCACCATCCGGTAACCAAGACTGGCTACTACCAAGATAGCGATGAGTACTTTGCCCTGCTCAATGGCATTAAACGCGGGATAAATGAGGTTGATCTGGTGCATTGCACCTATCTCATCCATCCAAACGCCCTAGCAAACACCAACTACTTCGATGGTACGCAGGACTATGAATATGTCCGCGTAGCTCGTAACTGGCGGGCAAGTCAAACCCCGCAGTACCTTGATAACCGGCAGATTTACGGCTATCTTACTCTTACCGAAAATGTCAGTGCATGCAAATACTGGATGGGAAAACTAATCAAATGACACACGATATTGAAGCTGATGAATGGTATGGTACCTGTGGTGCTTGCAAGGTAGAACTATTTGCCCCAACTAAGACCATGTACGCCTTGCAGTATCGTCGGCATACCAAGTCTAAGAACTGCTTAGGTGGCTACTGATGACACACGATGAATTGCTTGCGCTTATTAACAAGAACGCAGAGGATTGCGAGCCTGATTGTTACGACCATGATCCGGCCAATAAATTGTGGCTAGCCATCCGCGCAGTAGTGGAACTACATGAGCCGTTTGGACCGCTTTGCTATGCCTGCACCTGCAACGAAGATGAACATACTGTTGTTTGGCCTTGCCAAACTATCCGCGCCATTCAAGGGAGATTGAAATGACCCACGATGAATTGCTAGCACTTATTAATGATGAAATAGAAGTTTGCGAACCTGAATGTAATAAACATCGATGGGCTAATGCTCCCTGGCTAGCCCTTCGCGCAGTCGTGGAATTGCATAAGCCAGTAATTGTGCTTACAGATGATCCAGTCATCGTCTGCTCTCATTGCGAAAGCACCGACTACCCTTGTCCCACCATCCAATCTATTGAAAGAAAGTTAGCATGAAAGCCAAGCCAAGCGAGATTAAGAAGATGGCTGCCCTGCTTGAAGAGGATGCAGAGTCAAGCGAGGATATGGCTAAGCGCGTATGGGAACTGGTCGAGGAACTGACTGCCCAACGCGAGCAATGGATGGCTGTAGCGATCTATCCAAGCCTTAAAACAGCTATTGCAGTCGGTCCATATAACACTGTCAATAACTTGCGTAAGGATTACGGCAAGCATGTTTTGTCAGTTGACGATAGTTATGGCATAATAGCCAAGGTACGCGACCCGTCATCGCCTACTGTATAACAGATAAGCCCCGCGTCATTCCTGTCCGCGGGGTTTATTTTATTCTACGTCTAGTTGATCAGCTGCAATAGGTAAATCGCCGTTGGGCGACTTGTAGTAGCCATAAGCCCCTTTAACCAGTGTAAAAGGCTTACTTGGGACGTTCATCTGCGAATACGGTGCTTCGCCTTTAAGATCATAGAACGATGGATGCGTAAAGTCTGGTGCAATGACATTGGCACTATAGGTTGGTAGCGGGATGTTGTACTGGCCAACTGTATGGTCGCACACTTCCATCAACCAGTTACGCCCTTGGCTATCGGTGGCATAGCGACTGCAATTTGGGTCAACGATCATCTCAGCAAGCTCATGCATGGCAACACTGGCTACGCCAGGTGTGCAGATGGCAGCATGGATTTGCTTTTTCAAGATAGTAAGCGGCTTAACGTATGTACCAAGCGGGCTACGCTTACCAAATGCATCAACACGTACATAAGCAATAGGTAAAGTGTTAATCACTTCATGGTAGCCAAGCACATTACTGCCTACCGCTGGGTTGGGAAACTGGTTGACGAATACGACATTCCACGCATTGGTCACGCGGGCGCTGCCCTGGATTACATTCATCTTCGGCAAACCCCACGCAGTAGTTACCTGCTGGGCAAAGACATTTAACGCCTGAGTGATGATCGTTGTATTACCGCCAAGAGTCTTCGACTCATCTACCACGTTTACTTGCATACTATGCCCGTGGGTTGGCGTTATCAGTAGAGTAAAAGCCAGAGCCGTTAAACTTCACCGGTGGGCTAGAGTAGGTGCGGCGCATAGCAATGCCGCAACATTGCGGGTCAATAGCTTCTTCAAACATTGAACGCTCAACATCTAGCTCGATATTGCATACACTGCAACGATATTCATATGTAGCCATTACTCTTTGCTCCTTGCCCACGGGTCCTGCCCGCCTAGTTCCTTTACCAACCGGCGCAACGCGCCTTTGATCTTACGCTCAGCAGACGAGCGTGATACTTCTAGCGTTTCAGCGACCTTCTCATAGGTCATCTGCTCAACATACTTCATGTGCAAAATCAGCTGATCGTCCGGTTCTAAGCGCTTTACACCCTTGCGTACATCAATGACCGAGATGATGTAGTTACCGCCCTCAGAAGGCGCTCCACCCCCGCTAACGCGCTCTCCAGCAGGGTTGCTGGTAGGAATGACAGATTGCCAGACAAATGGCAGGATAGTTTCAAGCATCTCTGGTGAGTAGTACGCCTCATCCCGAGTTTCGTAACCTACCGCTTGCGCCTTAGCTCTGCGACAATACTTGTCAGCATGGCGTTGCAGAGTTTTGGCAAGCAGGTTAACACCAGACTTGTAATCTTCAGTACCTGGATCATGGTCAAGCCACTCCTTGCACTTGCCTTCACGCCGTAAGACCCAGACGATAAGTTCTTGTTTAACATCCGCAATGTCAAAATACGTGTGGTAACGCTTGTGGACTTGACGGGCGACTGTGCCGGCAATCTCTTGCGCATCTTCAAGCCAACTCAATTCAAATCTCCTGGATCATGCAGTGCGCTCTGCGGTACTGCGTAGCAAGGCACAGGCATTTTCTCGTCCCAGAAATGATCCTGCTTACCTTCCCAGCCCCATAGCCAGCCCACAATGGTTGCTTCATAATGACCATCAATTGTTACAAAAAAATACTTGCGATCTTCTGGATCTTTTTTCTGGAAAAGCAGCTTGCCGTATGAGTATGCGGTTGATCGAACTTCATGTCCGCCAACATCGCCTTCTTTGCGATCAGCAAAGAGTGTGAATGGGTAGCGATCCATCCAACGAGCTACTGCAATCTCAGCCAGTACGCCGTTAATCTCACGGGCGATAGCCTCTGGCCATGACTTGCTAATGTTTGACCAAGAACTGCCGTTGTCGCGGTTAAAGTTGTAACGCTCAACTGCTTCGATGGTTGAGTAGGTTACATCGCCAATGCTTAGGGGAACGATAATGCTCATTTTTGCCTCATTAAGTATGCGATCAAGCGCATGATGATATGTTTGCTCTCAAAGTAGCCCAGTTTGGTATTGCAGTTATTGCATAGCAACCCACGCACATGACCGGTAACATGGTTATGATCGACCGATAGCGGGTGGATCTTGCCGTTACGCCCATGGCTTTCGGGTTGCTCGCAGATGGCGCATAGGCCATTCTGTTGCTCAAAGATTGCTTCATACTCTTCAATGGTAATTCCATAGCGATGCATGAAATTATGTTTGCGCTTTAACTCATACGATGCAGTCACGATGCGCTCTTATCTTTATCAAGTATGCGAATTGCCCAGTCAAGTCCGTGATTAAAGCCATCCATCCATTCGTAATCTTTGTGATCCAATGGAACTGATGTTTTAGCATCTTCAATCTTCTGCCTTGCCTTGGCAATATCCTGACTCATTTCGGCCAAAGCCCGCGTTCTACCATCAGGGCGATGATGGCATAGTTAGCCATGTCCTTGAACGAGTCTTCAATCGATTCATGGTTTGGCTCAATGCCATTGCCATAAAGGTGCTTAAGTCGCTCGAACTTATCTCCAATGCGCACAAGTAGACCATTGATCGGTCCGCCGTAGGCGTTGTTGACATTACCTGGGCCGTAGTCCTCTTGCTTGCTAATGAGCAGGTTACCAAGATCGTCCATAATTGCCCAAACATCTGCGGCAAAATCACGTTCTTTAGTCATTGTGCTCCTTTGCTGGGTTTACGTAATGGTAATTTTTGTCCGATTCGTCCAATTGGTATAAGAATAACATATTGTTTCCCTCTGCGTCGTGCATCACATATTGCACTTCATCTAAGATCCAGTACGCCATAGATACACGCCCGCCATCTAGCGGTCCGCCTATGAAGCGCGGATCATAATACTCGGTCATGGCTCTTGGCTAAAGACGATGGCTGGTTCTGCTGTGTTAACATCATATGAAGCTGAGATTTTGATTGCTTGCTTGATGATGCTAGTTGCATCACTTGCAGACTTAGGGAAATTGTAAGCACTGAGTGCGCCGTAGGCATAAGCCTGTCCTGAACCAGCTGCATAAATGCCTCGTCTATCTCTTGCCCAAGTCCAGTCTTGATCCAAGGCGTAAATAATTCCTGAGATTGCAATGAGAACCTCGCTTCCCAAATCGTTATCAACTGTGTAGTTCATTTCTTTGTAATGCTCTTGGAGCAGCGGGATAAACTCAGCAGTCATCCAACGATCCATGCCTTCTTGGTTCACATTGTCCGGTGGCTTGGGATAGTCAAAGGCGTGTTGCAGGATTTGGCCCACGCGAAAGTCACCGGCAATGGCAACGATGTATTCATTTTTTCTAAAAATTTTTCCAGCGTTTTTGGGCAAGTCGGTTATCTTTCCGCCGTCCACAACACGACTGTCACCACCGATGACAGCCCATGTTGGTCCCTGTATGCCCACGACGGTTGTCATGTCAACTCTCTTCTTAAAATTGCTTCGGCCATACCATTAGTGCCGGGAAAAAGGTCATCCAAAGTGTCACCGTTTTGGTAATTAAGTAAATCCAAAATCCAATCATTAAACTTATCGGGTTTTGCCCCTTGTAATCCTTTTTTCATAGCTATTGGACAAGACAACCAGTCGCGTACCATTGGCTTGCGTTTGTTATCTTTTCGCCCCCCCCCCAGCAACACTGCTTCCCAAGCAAATTGATTGGTTGTTCCTCTAATTTGATGAAAAGTTTTAGTCCATGCGCAAATGCGAATATCATCATGGTCAACTAAAAGCCAATGCAAATTAGCCGGATTGCAAGACATTGCCCACCCATCGGGATATTCAGTTTTAAGTCGCATTATTAAATCCCTGTGCGATTGTTTGTCATCCCAAATCGCCGCCTCTTCATGCAGTTTGCCATACATCTTCTTACCCATTGTGTAATAAGGCGGATCAGCGTATGCAAATTTCATGCTGCTAGCCTCTCATCAAACCAGTCTTTACCATAGGCTAAGTATAGATCATTAACATCCTGATTGCCCGGAAGACCAACCACAATTGCTGCCGGCAGATCTTCCTTGATCCGCTTGGCCAGCTCTTGCCCTGGGTTACGACCATCTTCCTTCACGTCGTTATCAGCAAAGATTAAGATTTTCGTATACGGCTCAAAGAGTTTAGGAAAGTGCGCTTTCCATTGGCTAACACCAGCCACGCCCACGCTAGGAATACCAACACACCCAGAAAGAATGATTGTGTCAATCTCTCCCTCGCAGATAGCGATTGTGTCTGATGATTTATGCAAGTCTTGCACATTGAATAGTCCAATCTTTTGACCTGTTGGCCATAGGTACTTCGGTGTACCGCCATCAATCCGGCGAAACTTTATTCCAACCACTCCAGAAGGAGTGCGATAAGGAATACTAAGCATGCCCACAGCATGCTCATGACCAACACTAGGCTCGACCACGCTTCCAAGCTGGTAGGTACTTGCCACCTGCGGGCTTATTCCGCGCTCCAGTAGGTAGGACAGAGCCTGCGGCTCTATGTGGTCCGCGTACCTTTGCGCTGCTTCCGTTAGCAAGGCTTTCTGCTCTGCGTTTAACATCGGTAAACTCCTTTAAGTTTTCTTTACGGGCGACCAGATCATACACATCGCCAAGTAATTGGCAAACAAGACAGTTGTACTGTTGCTTGTCTAAGTTATATGCGGCACTGGCATGGCTATCGTCATGCACTACACACTTGCATGGCACCCAGCCATACCGCGCCGATACATTCAATCCATACGCTTCAAGTATTGCTCCAAGATCAGGCTTGGTCATCGAAAGGTTCATTCGTCCATGTCATATCATCTAGTCTGCGGTAGCCTGCTTTAATCAACGCGCTATTTGCCAACTTAAGTTGATGATACAACTCTTTGTACATGGCATTTGCCGCCTTGTAACGAATTTCTAGTTCGTTGTATCGTACTTTCATTCCAGTCAAAGCCGTTCTGATTTGACGATATTTGTTTTCAAATGGCTCACTCATCGTGGATCCTTGCCCATTGGTCTAGTGTTTGAATGACCCATGCGTCATCAATGCCAGCGTTTCTGCGCTTGACAATCACATACGATGGGGGAACTTCAGTAAGGTTGCGAGCTTTGGCATAGTTCTGTGCTTCGACTACCGCTTCACGCCAGAACTGTGGCAGATCCAACTTGGCTCTTGCCTTCAACTCAAAGACATAAGGCTTGCCCGCAACGATAAGGACTAAATCACCCTCGTCATTAGCCCCCGCGAGGGCAAGCCTTTCTGTCATTGCCTTGGGTAGTCTTCCCCTTAACCACCCAAGAACATCTGTCTCAAACTTAGAACCTTTGCGCTTGCCGTATGTACTCATTCGCTTTTCCAATAAGCGCGTACGATGAGGAAAACTAGGCCAAGTGCGGTGCCAATGGCGTAACCAATTAAGAAAGTCATAGGCCGAGCATACCAAACAAGTCCTGAGCGTTATGCTTAATCAAGTAGCGCCGAGCTAGTTCGTAATCTCGTTCGGTAAGAACGATCTTAATGTTCTCGATGACATTGTTGCCTTCGACAAACACATCTGCAAAACTTGCCACTATTCATAACTCCAGTTCTGTTGACTATTCTGCCTGTAGTTCCAGATAGACATACGCGATGCATCTGTCCATAAGGACACATACTGTGCGCCACTGGCACTATTGCGGGCAAAGCGGTTCTTAACGGCTGCAATCCTAAACTCACCGGTGTACGGCAGCAGGGCTACAGTAATAATCATTTCAGGCAACTGGGAAATTTTGCCTTGAATGGACTTGCGACTCGGTGGCATATCTGCCTGACCTTCACCTTCACTGGTGTGGTGTAGCAGGAATACCGCAGCTTCTGTTTCTCTTGCTATGTGATGCATAGCCTTAGCAATCTCACGCAATCCCGACCATTCATTCTCATGCATAGACACGACATTCATCGCATTGTCTACGATCAGCAGGTGAGGATATTCGCCATATGCTTCAGCGTAAGCCTGTATAGATAGATCAATTTCATCAAGGGTAGGGGATGGAGCAAAGTCAAACTTCAAGTGGTTGATACTTTCCAACTCACTCTGATAAAACTCAACTCCTACTTCACTAGCAAACGCCTCTTCGACGTTGGCTACTGTATGTCCGCTGACCATTGCAGCAGCTCGAATCGCAGTCGTATAAGCATCAGTATCTGCGCTGATATAGAGCGTAGGTACTTTCATGTTAACAGCAAAGTGAAGTGCTAACAAAGATTTACCAGCGTTAGGAGCACCGGCAATCATTGTCAGTTGACCACGCCTGAACCTAATTCCTTCGTTCTGTAGAACTGGAAATAGATCCGGCAAGATGGCGTGGTCAGAGGCTGACTTTGCTGCCGCTTGCGACAGCGATAACATCGGTTATCGTACGAAGTTAGCTGAGCACTGATCTGGCGTACCCTTTGGTGAAGGGCAGAAGTAACCCTTCCAAGGCTTACCAGTCTTCTCACTTACTCCTTGACGGAAGATCATCTCGCCATGCTTACAAGTGTTGCTTGCTCCAGCAGGAGCAGCAGGTGCTGGTGATGCTGACTTAGCAGCCCAAGCTGGTGCGTCATCTTCTACTGGTGTAAGTCCAAGTGACTTGGTTGCGTATGCAACATTTGCACCCTTGGATAGATCGCCACCGGTAAGCAGGATAAGGTTTGCTAGATCAGCAATGGACTGAAGTTGCTCTTCAAGTTCCTTTTGTGAGTTAGCGTAGAGGTTAATCAAAGTTCCGTCAGACAACTTGAAGTTGACTTGGAGCTTTGTATCGTTGTTATTTGCTGCCATTTTCTTTCTCCTTGTTTGTGTGTTTGGTTGTATAAACTTATTTTAATTGTGCCAGTGGATCAACGGTATGGGCAAGACTACCACCAAGAGCATGGCAATAATCCTTTACGCCACAAGATCCGCACATCATATTGATATTAGGTAGAAAAATCTCTGCCTGTAGACCACGCTCGAACTGAGCAAACATCTCGGTCAGCACGGGAATAGTCCATAGTTCAAGTCCTGGGCTAGGCTGAAGCATTGCATCACGGGCTTTGTAATATGCGCCGTACTGCGGGCGAACGCCATAGACAGACTCAATGCAGGATGCGTACACACCCAGCTGCATGGCTGAGTCTGGTGTGTAGGCACCGGTCTTTAAGTCCACCACTGTGAGCGATCCATCCTCATTCTCAAGGATCAGATCGGCAAAGGCTTTGATAAGCACATCGCCAAAGTAAACATTAAATTCCATCTCAACACCGGGTACATCATCTGGCGCAATCCAGACTTTCCACTTGTTGTTGGTAAAGGCGGTAACAAAGTCCTCGAACATGCGAAGACCATTCTCGTCCCACCAAACCTTGTTCTCTTTATCTGGGTTGGCTTTAGATGCACGCCCGCCCACACGCCAGTCAACTGGGTTAGTGCCGGTGCGTTGCTCAACAACGCCAATCTCAGATAGGAACGCATGTTGCCAAATCTCTTTTAGATTACTCAACCTTTTGGCCAATCACTATTTCTTGCGCTCGCTTTAGGCCAACGATAGTTGCTGGGTTAGTCTCTGTCAAAATCTCCTTGGCAATCATGTCGCCAAGAGCTTTGCGCATCATAATCTCTGCTTCTACAAATGCCTTCTCAAAGGCTACTTTTGTAATGATCTTTGCTCGCTTCTGTCCCATTATGCGCAATCCTCACATTCGTCATCCCAGTCAACATCATTTGCATCCCATTCAAAAATCTCATTCAACTTGCGGGATGACCAAAGATTTATTTCTGTTAAAAATCTTATCCATAAGCCAAACATTATTCTCCCCATTTCGGTGTAGGTGCCTGTGCGAGGCTGGAGCATAACACGCATTGCATGTCCGTGAAGTACAAACCGATCGTGTTGTCTTCATCAAATTTAACTTTTAAGTGCCATGTATCTGACCCGCATGGGCAGATACGGATAGGACCAAGCGATGTGTAATCCGCCTTATCGCCCTTGAGAACCACAAGGTTCTTAATAGGCGTTGGCTCAGGCTTGGTCATTTTGCTTTAGCGATTCTAGTAACCAGCGTTCGACCGATGAGTGGAACGCAGAGCCGGCGACAAACCACCAAGCTGGTGCAGTCGTTACACCCAGCTGGCGTTCTAGTTGCCATGCTTTACCGCATCGCACCCATGAAGCAAACGAGGAAAACGACCTGTGACCTACTGTTGTTTTTGTTTCTATGTTCATGGCTGGATCATAGCAGGGGGGTATGTATGGCTTGTCAAGTTAATGTTTCAATTTTGCAGAAATTTTTTGCCTATGGTTATACTACGAGCGTAAGCACGGGAGCGAGTAAAAGGGTTGGGGCGCAGAGCGCCCACCGACAGCGAGCGGCAAAGCCGATAGCGAGCATTACACAAGCAAAAAAGCAAAAAAAAATAAGCCCCGCAATTAAGCGGGGCCTTTAATCTTATTAAGTTTTACTTAGTTGTTGTGTTTGCTACTGCCTTGAAGTGGTTATACGCACCAACGGCAACTGGTCCAAGAACTGCAACCAATGCTCCCCAAGCAACTGTCTTGAGGTGGTGGTTACCTGTCTGCCAGATGGCAACAGATGCGACTACAAGTGAAGCTAGGTAATGCTCAACGATTGTCTTGTTGATCTTCATAAGTTCTCCTTTAAGTTAAGCCGTTAGGCCCTTCAAAAAGTTTACCATAGGAAAGTTAACGCCAGGGTCAGTATGACCACCGGCAATCTTGTGAGCATAGGTAATATCGGCGTGGGTACAAAAACCCTTTGTCTTGCCGTCTAGGATCTGCTCATAGGTCAGATGGGTAGCAGGTATGCCATATTGGCCCATAAGCCCTTTACAGAGGCTTGTAGCCTGCCTGAGCACCCCTTCTGAATAACTGTCCGCCCACTGGGCAGGGGTTTGCGCAGCCCGACCAGTCAGCTCAATGCCAATAGATTCGACATTCCTGTCCCATATATCGCAGTGCCACGCAATGTCCTCGTTCTTTACAGACTGAACGACGGTGTTGTAGTCCACCATGTAGTGAGCGCTAGCCTGCGGGGCAGTAGGACCTGCAAACCAAAGGGCTAGGTTGTGTGCTGCGTCTGGCAGTTCGTTGTTCTCTGCGCTGTGTAGAACTATGAGTCGGATCGGCTCACGTTTGTTTAACCCAGATGTGTAATGCTTTGCTTGTACCAATGGATAGGTCATTGCCAGATCAACCGTTCTGCTAGATCGCCAGGTACTACCAAGTAATCTTCCTTATGGCATAGATCAACGCCGGCCTTCTTGTAAACCTCTGACACAAGCTCAGAGCAGATATAGCCTTGAGTTGTAGCCAACTTCTTGGCAAGCCATGTATTAGCCAAGATCTTTAGCCCGAGGATACGCAGGGCAAGATCGGCAATGGTGAAGAAGTTGTAAGGTTTGCCTAGCGCTTGATGAGTGTAGAAGAAGATCGCGTCACGTTGCTTATCTGTCAACTCTTCGTGCTGGTTCCAAGCCACATTGGTGTAGTTAGACAGCGGGCTTTTTTTTACGCCTTGTGGATCTGCTCCAATAATTTCTCCATTACCAATGTAAATGAAGCAGTGGTTCCATCGGCTAAAAGTTCCGAGACGAATGAGCCATCCGAAAAATCCGTTGGTCTTGACACAGCCGTAGTCTCCGATGCGTGGCTCATAGGTCATTTCTTGTCCTCGATCAAATCTTCCAGATGTTCAATTTCTTGCTTCTCTAATTTGAGAATGTGGCGGATGATAAGAGCATCACGCTTGGTCTGACCGATCATGGCAATACCGATGATAAGTTCTACTGTTACAGCTAGCCATGAGGCTAGGTTCATCCACTTGATGTAAGCATGAGTATCAGTAAACCAAGTTGGTTGGAACCACCAGATGAAAGTAACAGCAGACCAAAGGCATACAAAGAACCAGTTGCGGATAATGCTTTGGACTTTCCATGATGCTTGCTCGGCAAAAGTTAAAACATCGCCTGTGTCTGGGTGGATAAACTTTTTCTTAAAAAAATTTTTAAGCATTGTGCTCCCTAATGTGCTGCTCAAACTTGCCATTAAGTGTTGCTACATCTACCGCTATATTCTGCTGCTTCTCTATCAAGGTCTGAACCATTGGGATGACCTGCTTGCGTATAGCATCATTGAGTGAACTGCCGGTGTTGGGCGTTACTTCATGCTTGATAGATTTAATGTCCTCAAATTCTTCACGCATAACATTCTTAACGCCATGCTTGAATACATACCACACACCTGTGGCTGTAGCGCCTAGCGTAAAGACGGTGTTGTAGAGGATGGTGGTTAGATCTGCGCTGCTCATTATGCTTCTTTATGAGTTGACGGTGCGGAACATGATTTGGCATAGACCGCCAAATCCTCTGAAGCGGCGGTCAGGTGCCTGCATGCGAGAAAAGGAGAGAGCTTCGATAACTCCTTGGACTTGCTCACCGGTTGTAAAATCTTGCAGAACAACTACATCTCCGTTCGACTCAATAGATTCAAGAGCAGATAGTCGTTCGTACGCCCATCCTTCGTAACCAATTTCCATGTTGTAACGATCTTTGTCAAAGTCGTAGATCATCACCGGTACAGTAATTTCACGCTCACGGGCGACGGCTGGAAGTGCCTTGAGTTGATAGCCGTTGAATGTGGTAGCGGTAAGGTTTGTTGCCGCATCTGAGTACAGGGTAAATCTAAAACCTACTGACTCAAGCGGTGCAGATATACCAGTGGAAATGTCATTGGTAATATCAAAGTTAGATGTGATGTTGATAAGGCTGATGACATTCATCTGCGGATCAACGGAAGATACATTGACTACGCCGTTGATAGGAGCAGTAACGCGAGCCTTGATAAGTTTGAAGTGCTTATCTTCCAAGGTCAAGTAGCGGATCTGACCAGTCTGTAGGTAGCCACTGGTGCAGAGCTTGCCACTAGAGTTGGAGTTTGTTGGGTCGGTCTGGATGTAAATGCCATGACCTTGGATCGAGAACATTAAGCGGTTGGACTTGCCATAGACGGCAGCGTCTTGTGCAGTAGCAGTAATGCCTGCTGGCGCACGAAGGTGGGTAGCCCAAGCAACCTGGTTGGTTGTAATTTCCTTGCCAAGATCTAGCTTGACCAAGCCTGATGAGTATGTGCCATCGCCATTGTCGATATAGTTGGTGATGGTGCAGTAAGCAAAACGATCGTTAAATGTCACGTAGTTGACCCAACCATCGGTTCCCGCAGGGGTGCGGTATGTGCCTGTGGCTGGGTCATAACCTTGCGTGATAACAGTCATTGGACCGTAGGTGATGTAGCCTGAAGATAGATAACCTGATGTATCGATCTGACCTACACGCACCCCGCGGTTTGTACCAAAGACCATGTACTTACCAACATATGATCCAAGTGCCAAGACAATTTCGCCGCGTGGCATATCAGCTGCGGTAACAGCCTTATTCAATAGTGGGACAGCACCGGTTGTATCGAGGACAAGGCGATACACGCTTGATACATCGCCCACATAGCCAGAAGCGTAGATGGCGTTAGGACCTTCACAAATGCCAGTCCAGATCCAGCCTGAGTTAGAATGGGCATAGATTGGCGTTGTGTTGTTGCTTGCAAGAGTGA
>Ga0214192_1000147_pt1 | contig 42296 bp, 46 predicted proteins | sample TroBogEpilimnion_44_FD_153030 | JGI IMG/M metagenome (GOLD analysis project Ga0214192, IMG submission 153030) | Freshwater microbial communities from Trout Bog Lake, WI - 29JUL2008 epilimnion | ecosystem: Environmental > Aquatic > Freshwater > Lake > Epilimnion/Euphotic zone | place: Trout Bog... | reverse complement strand
ACAAGTTCCAGAACAACCACAAGTTCCAGAACAACCACAAGTTCCAGAACAACCACAAGTTCCAGAACAACCACAAGTTCCAGAACAACCACAAGTTCCAGAACAACCACCTATAATTTCAAAAACTCCTCTTCCTGAAATTGTACCCCCGCAAAAAATAGGGGGTAAACGACTTAAAAAAGTTCTTAGTAATAATAAATAATGGAAAAGATTATAAGCTGTTCTATTAATCCAATAATTCTAAATAAAAAAAAACCATGTTCTAAAGAAGTTTTAAGTTCTATTAATGATGCAAAATCAATTTGCAGATCTACACATACTCCTTATAATAGAATAAAGCTAATTAATTCATTAAATAAAATAGAATCTTTAACAATTGAATATATTTTAGATACAGAACAATTGATTAAAAAATATAAAGAAGATTATTATTACTATTTACAAAATTATGACGAATAACTTTTGATTATATTAGACTAATGTTGGAACATAATCACTAACAAAACTATTATATGGAATAGTTGAAATATAAACAGTTTGACATTGTTCTTCGTTTAAATCATATCCTTCATCTTCTATAAATTTCTTATTTTTTTGTATTTCTGATAAAACTAATTCAGCATCATACAAAGAATCAAATGCACCATGGACAAAAATTGCATTTTTATTATACCCGTGCCAAACTGAGATAACAATATGAATATTATTCATATAATTATAGTTTTATAGGTTAATAACTTTAATATCTTTTCATTAATTTTTCCATATCTAATTGAGCCTCAAATTTTTTACGTAATTCCTCTGTTAAAATATCTGTGCCTAAAGTAAAATCTTGAAATACTAATCCAGAGTTTAATAATTTAAGTTCTTGAATATGTGAAATTCTAGAATCAGGAGTAGTTTGATTATTCCAAACATACCATATAAAAGGTTCTTGTTTTTTATTTTTTCCACATGCACATAAATGTAAGTATCCAGACATCGTATTAATTAACATACCATCAAGAGATCTTATACTTTTTTCGTAAGATTTAATCAAATTATAGTATTTAATAGCTCCTTCATATGTAATAATATATGCATGTGTTCTCCAAGCAGGAGTAGTTAATACTTTTAATAATATTTTTTGAGAATCAATTTCTGAACCAATATATAATATTTCAAAATCATCTGGAGTCATTTTCATATATTCTTCAGAAAGATCAGCCCATCTTTCATGAAAATATACATCATCCTCAAAGACTGTTGCAAAAGGTATTTTATTTTGAATAATATATTTCCAAACATTCATATGTGATAATATACATCCTTGAGCCCCTACAAAATATTTCATATAATTCATATCATTTGGATCAAATTCTATTTTCATATCATGTTTTGTCCATTCTTTCTGTAAATCATCATTCATGCCATCTATAGCTTTATAGCGTTTAATATTTTTAAAACCAGCTGCTTTAATATTAGCTACTGATTTTTGTAAACGATCTACAGATCTATCCATATTAATTAAAAAACAATACCCATTGTAATATTTTTCCATTTTTTTGTAATTGTATAAAACGTATTTCTTAAATATTATTAAGTGCTTATAAAATCTATGTCGCATGCTCGTTTTTTTCAAAATAATATGTCAAAATATAATGAAAATATAATAGCTGGTATTAAGAATACAACATATTCAAATACAATTTTATCTCCACATCAAATTACAATAGATTATAATTATGTTTACACAATAGATATAAATAATTATAATATATATCGTATTTTACATAATGCAACAGAACTAGAAAAAATATATAATATTAATTCACTATTCTCATCTAATTATATTAGTAATGTAATAATATGTGGATTATCTGGTTTTTTATTTATAATTGTAAATCTTGTATCAAATAATTCGCGATTAATCATAATTGATACAAATATGGCAAATAAATCATATATATATTTAATTAATTCTACATATAAATTTTCTTCATTATCAATTTATTTACAATATAATTTATATTTAAGTGATATAAATACGAAATCAATATTAACAGTTGATTATAGAACTATTTTAAATTTAGAAACAGAATCTGATATAACCTCTTATTTTACTACATACAATTTGCTACCTTCAATACCAAGAAAACTAAGTATTGATAGAGTAAATAAGAATATATGTATTTTAGATAATACAAATTCTGTATATCTAATTGATATAAATAATAATATAATATCAATTAATTTAGGTGATATATTAAATGATAGTTCAAATATTATAAATGATATTGCGGTGTTTAATAATACTGTATATGCTGTAACAAATACACATATTTATACTTCATCTAATAATAGTCCCTTTGTATATTTTGCAGGTAATGGTTCTGTTTTAAATTATGATATTAATGGAATACCTTTAAGTTCTGCTTCATTTATAAATATAAAATCAATATATATAAGTTATAGTCAAAATATTTTAGTAGCTGATTCTGGTAATTGTCTTATATCATTAATTAATAATATTAATAATACAATAAGTAATTTAACACTACCGGGAGTATTTAATAATAATGGAGGGTATACTATTACACAAGATGGTGTAATTGCAAATGAAACTTATTTAAATGGTCCTTGTTGTGTATTTACTGATACAAATAATAATATATATATATGTGAACAATTTAACAAAAATATAAGAATCGTAGATGCAAAAAGTAATATTATATCAACAATACCACAAATTAATAGTTATTTTAACGAAAATAATTTAACACCGATATATTTTGTGTTAATAAACGATATTTTTGTATTATGTGTAAACATTAATAATACTTATTCTATTCAACGATTTCAACTTAATGGTAATAATATAGATCAGATAATCTTTAATAACAATATCAATATATTTTATACAATAGCTTATGATACAAATAATAATATTTATTTAACATCTTCAAATGCTATATTTATGTTATATAGTAGTGATAATTATAGTATTAATTCTTTACATAAATTAAATATTACTGGAGTTACATTAAATATGAATAAGTTATCAAATATAGTATTTGATTCAAGTAATAATATTTATTATTGTGATTCAATTAATAAAACTGTTAATATTATTACTTTACAAAACGACGGTTCATATATAAATAGTATAATAGCAGGCAATAATAAAAATTATCCAATTAATATATCTTTATCAAATCCAACTGGAATATCGAATGATCAGATGTTTAATATTTTATTCTTTATTGATATTGGTATAAATACTATTTATAAGATAGATATAAATAGTAATGTTATATCTATAATATATACATATTCTTCATTAATTTCACCAGTTTTATTTTATACTGGTTATGCAAAGAATGCAACATCTACAAATATTGACTTAATTAGATATTATATATTATGTGATAGTTCTGAAAATATAGTTGAATTTATTGCAAATAGTATTTACTTTTATTTATAAAAACAAAATACAAAACACATTTCTTGTATTTTGTATTTTGTGTTTTGTTTTTGTTTTTGATTTTTTAGAATGAAAAAGGTTTGTCTTGCTGGGCCATGATTGCATTCATCTTGTTGATCGCTGCATCGAGAAGAGTGAAATGGAACGGATAGATTTGTTTCTCAAACAAATATTCCTTTGTCCTATAGAACAGATTCTCAATTGAATCGAACTGAAACGTCTGTTGATCGATAGTGAGAATGAAAGATCGCTTTTGTTCAACGTACATGTTGATGTAGGCAAAGTACTCACTCTGCATGAAGTCGGACGAAGACATCTTGACAATCTGTTCGATTAGGTCCCAGAAAAAAGAGGACAGATCAATTGCCTGAAAAGAGAGCACATTCCTTTTATAGATGGTGGAGTGGAGAGATGAAGAAGAAAACACCATCGAGAGCGCTGGCGGAGCAGAAGGGGCGAAGGTGGCCATTTGCAATTATGATTCTGGCGTAGGCTTTGGAGTAGGAGTAGGCGTTGGCGTTGGCGTTTTGGCTTTGTTAAAAATAAAATTAAAAGCAAAAATCAATTTTTGAAATTTTATAAATAAATAAAAAACAAATGTTCAATATTTAAAGAAGTTAGTATTAAATGAAATTATATAATGAATATAATAATATACGGTGGAAATGGTTGGATAGGTACGCAATTTGTAAATATAATAAAGAGTGACAATGAAACACAGAATATATATATAAGTAATTTGCGCGTCGATCACACGAAAGCACTATTCGAAGAAATAGAATTATTAAAACCATCTCATATAATATCATTCATTGGTAGAACACATGGAGACGGTATTAATACTATTGATTATTTAGAAAAAGCAGGAAAACTCAAAGAAAATTTACGTGATAATTTGTTTGGACCAATGACACTCGCATCAATTTGTAAAGATAAAAATATTCATTTAACTTATATTGGAACAGGTTGTATCTTTACAAGTAATGATACATCTGAAGTTTATAATGAATCTGATATTCCCAATTTCTTTGGTAGTTCTTATTCAATAGTAAAAGGATATACAGATAGGTTAATGCATGATTATGAAAATATAGTATTAAATGTACGTATTCGTATGCCAATAACTGATAATTTGCACAATCGTAACTTTATTACAAAAATAATTACTTATGATAAAATATGTTCTATGGATAATTCTATGTCAGTATTACCTACATTATTACCATTATTATTTGATATGATAAAAGTAAGACGAACAGGAACAATTAATTTAGTAAATCCAGGTTATATAAATCATAATGAAATATTAACTATGTATAAAGAAATTGTAGATCCGTCATTTACTTGGCAGAATTTTACAATTGAACAGCAAAACTTACTATTAACATCAAAGCGTTCTAATTGTTTTTTAAGTAGTAGTAAACTGGAATCGTGGTATCCTAATGTACCGCATATAAAAATAGCAGTTAAAGATTGTTTAGAAAAAATTGCTGAAGAAAAGAAGAAATCTCAAAAGAAATTTTTGTGGTTTTTTTGAACCTAAGCTTAAACTTAAGTTAAGTCTAAGGTAATCCATATTCTTTCATAAATTCATCTTTTGATAAGATTGGTATTTTTAGTGTTATTGCTTTATCAATTTTACTAGATTTTTCTTCTTTATTTGAAGCTATTACTAAGCTAGTTTTACCAGATATAGCAGTTGATACTTTACCTTTTCTATTTTCAATTATTGTTTCCCATTCTTTATTTCTGAATCCAGTAAAAACTATAATTACTCCTTCAAGTGATTTTGTATTTACTTGTTGATGTTGATGTTGCTGTTCTGAGTCTAATTTTTGTGTATAAGTAGATACAGAACTATGACATTTTATTTCTATTTGATCAAGAAGTTTAAAAAATTTAGATATTCCTTCGTAAAATAACTTTGCTGTGGCTGGACCTATGCCATCAACTTTTTCTAATTCAATAAGTGAAGGTAATTCGCGCGATGATTTTAATATAGATGGAAATGCATCTGTTATAACTTTTATTTTTTTTCCACTTAATCCTCTGCCAAATAGATTCGATGCAGCCATTAAATCTACACACGGAACATTCTTTTTAACATCTTGAATAGAATTAAATACTTTTGTAGCACTTGCATCTTTAAATCCTTCAAGTTTAAGAATATCTTGCTTGGTAATGGCAAGAAATTTTGGAATTGTATCGAAACCAGCATTTACCATTTTTTGTAATACACCTTTAGCAACAAATTTTATCTCTAATGTTTTTGCAAAATGTTCTAAAGTTTTAAGTTTCATTTGTTGATTTTCATCACTTTCTATAATAATATCAATATGTGTTTCATTCCATTTATATGGAATATCTTTAGGAAAAGAAGGCATCTCATTGGCTGCTTTTTTTAATACTCGAACAATATGTGGAATTACATCACCTGAACGAATGATAATAATATGTGCTCCTGGACCAATTACGTTCTTTTCTATAAATGCAGCATTAAACCCAGTAGCGCGTGATATATTTACTCCACTAATTGAAACACTTGGAAAAAGTACTGTCGGTTTTATATAACCATCTTTGCTAACAGTCCATTCGACATCTTTGACAATAACTTCGGCTTCGGTATGTGTATGAATACTTTTAAAAGCAAATGCATTTTTTGGATTTTTGCCAACATTTAATTTATATGTTTCATCATGATATATAACTATTCCATCAATTTCATAGGGAGATTCATTTCTTCTTTTAATTAATTCTTGAGATAGAGAATCCATTGAAATATCATCTACGAGAATATGATGTACTACTTTGAAACCATAATTCTTCATAAATTCTAACCCTTCACGTGGAGTCATTTTTGATGGCGTTGGATTTAATAATTCATAAACAACAAAGTCTATTTTTTCTGCAATTTCTTTATCTGCTTGTTTTCGATGTAATGCTCCTGCTACTACGTTACGTGCATTAGCACCCTTATTTTTAATTTTTTCCCAATTTTCCTTGGAAATTATGAGTTCTCCTCGAACTGCGCATTCTACAATTTTACCCTTTTCTTTTTTGACTTCAGGTAATCTTAGATATGGTATTAGTTGAGATATATTTTGACCTTCATATCCATTGCCGCGTGAATAAAGTGTATATTTTCCTTTTGAATCAATTACTAGCATTCCAGAATTTCCATCAAGTTTATCAGAAATTACATATTTATTAGGATATTGTTTTTTCCATTTATTAATTAATTTAGAATCATCTCGAATTTTATCTAGAGAACCCATCCAATATGGTAACTTTACTTTTTCACTATCAGAAACAGGAGCACCTATTTCTAATAAATAAGGATGATCTGGAGCTACTTTTTCAAGATGATCTTTAATAATATCAAATAAATCATCATCTATTAAAGGAGATGATGTATTATAATATGCATATGATGCTAATTTATAAGCTTCAGCAATATCATCAAGTTTTAAAGTTTTTAGAGCATCTTGTCGTTTTTCTTTAATTAATTCTATGGCTTCCATAATTTACTTATAATATAAATATATTCATTTTTTATATAAAATCAGACAATATAAAGAAAAATAAATATAATTAATAATGAATATTAAAAATATAAAAGTAGGAGATATTATTGCATTTAGACGGCGATTTTATAAACATTATGCATTATATATTGGTAATGATCAAGTAATACATAGAGATAATGATGGATTATTTTCAAAACATAAATCAAAAGTAAAAATAACTAATATATATGATGTTCCAGGAATACCAATAATTGACAACGAATCTTATTCTAATCTTAAAAAAATTCCAACTGAAATTACATTAAATCTTGCACTTTCACATCTGGATGATGAAGGCGATTATAATTTATTTTTAAATAATTGTGAGCATTTTGTTACAAACATCAAGTTCAATATTAAAGTATCTAAACAAATTAAACGGATTAGAAAAATAGGATTATTTACATTTTTGTGTATAGTTGGTTTAATTCGCATGAATTTAAAGAAATAAAACAGAATATCTATTTAATGGGTAATAATTCTTCAAGAGGTATTACATATGAACAGTATTATGAATCTTTAAAACAGAATAATCCTCAAAAAGCTAAAACGATTGAACAGTCAGATATACCTGCTGAGTTAGATCCATATGAAGTATTTGGTATATCTAAGAATTTTACATTTGAAGAATTAAAGGAATCATATAGACGGCTTGCAAAACTAGTGCATCCTGATAAGGGTGGATCTGAAATTTTATTTAGAAATGTAACTGAATGTTTTCGTAAATTAGCTGGAGAATATAAATTACGTGAACAAAATAAACCACATTATATGATGAAACAAGAATCACAGCAGTATTTTAAAGATAATCAAATACCTGTTGATAAAATAACTGAGAGATATTCAAGCACAGATAATACTTCTTCATTTACAGATAAATTTAATAGAGCATTTGATGAAAATAAATTAGCAGATGAAGATTTTGAGAAAGGATATGGTCATATGATGGCTTCGTCATCAAAAAATAGAGAGGATATTAATATAAAAAAGGTAGTGAAAAAATTTACTCCAGAAAGTTTTAATAAAGTATTTGATAAGATGACAGTACCAACTACAAGTGAAGTGATTCGTTATGTTGAACCAGAAGCTATGCCAATTGGAAAGACTATACAGTATACTGAATTAGGTGGTAAAACAGATGATTTCAGTAGCACACAAGAAGGTTCTGGAAGAGAAAGTAAGAATTCACTTCAATATACTGATTATATGAAAGCGTATAGTACTACAAGACTTGTTGATCCTCGTGCAGTTACAGAAAGAGAATCATATAATTCAGTTGATGATTATAATAAAAAACGAGAAAAGATTATGGGCATTGAGCCAACGCCAGAAGAGCTAGCATGGCGACAACAACAAAAAGAATTGGAAGAAAAAGCTTATAATGAAAGAATGCGTCGTTTAAAAGAAAAGGATTCTCAAATAACTTATCATTATAATAAAGTCCATAATTTATTACGATAATAAATATTATTACGATAATAAATATTATTACGATAATAATATTTATTTAAAAGATTAATTAGAATAAATAAATAAAATGGGGCATAAATATTATGATTTACTTGGAATACAAAGAGGAGCCGATCAAGAGGAGATTAAGAGAGCTTATAAAAAAATGGCAGTAAAACATCATCCTGATAAGGGCGGTGATGTAGAGACTTTTAAAGAAATATCATTAGCGTATGAAACTTTAAGTAATAATGAAAAGAAAAATATATATGATCAAGTCGGTGATGAAGGATATCAAGCAGCACAACAAGGTGGAGGAATGCCACAGCATCATCATTTTAATCCTCATGATATTTTTCAACAAATGTTTGGAGGCGGAGGTGGTTTTGGTGGAATGGGTGGATTTAATTTTGATATAAATCTAAATGGAGGTGGACCAGGTCAAGGCCATGCTCGTAGAAGAGATACAATGCACCAAATTGAAATAAGCTTAGATGAGGCTTATTTTGGAACAACAAAAAATATTAAAATTAATCTTAAAAAAGTATGTTTTTCATGCCAAAGTACATGTTCTCAATGTCAAGGAAAAGGTCATATTATAAATATGCAAATGATGGGTCCTTTCCGGCAAATTATTCAACAGCAGTGTGATAAATGTAATGGTAGTGGACAGGTATTTACTAAAAATCCTCGTTGTGGTACATGTAGTGGAAAAGGAAAATATAATGAAGATATTATGAAGGAAATAATTATTCAAAGAGGAATTACTAGTGGATTTAAAATTAATTTAACGGGTTTTGGTGAACAAACTAAAATGCAAGATGAAACACCTGGCGATTTAATTATAGAAATAATTATTCAGAATCATCCACATTTTACAAGATCATATAATGATTTAATATTTAAAACTGATATTACTTTTATAGAATCAGTATTAGGAAAAAATATTACAATACCTCATTTTACTGGTAATTTTACAATAAATATCAATAAATATGGTATAATTGAACCGAATAAACAGTATATTTTAAAGGATAAAGGTATGCCAATTAATAATTCTGATAAAAATTTTGGAAATCTTATATTAATTTTCAATGTATCATATCCTCAAAAGATTTTAACTGATGAAAATATTCAATTATTGAAGAATAGTTTTAATTCAATTGGTTTATAAATATAAACGTAATTATGAATTTGGTTTAAAGAACGAAACGTTTGCTTCTTTTTGTAAATCGGATGATGATAATTGAGTTGTTGAATTCATAAATTGAACAAGCCCTGGATAACCTGTATAGTAAACTTGCCCTGAAGCATCATCCATCAAGTAACTATCGCATTGACATTGTTTTTCTGTTACAGTTTGAACTGAATTAGTGTGCATATCATATACGTGAATATTCTTAAAAGTATTTACAACATCTCCTGGGTTACAAGCACATTCTAAACTATATTGTTTTGCTCCTAAATTATATCCAACCCTATATAATGGTTTATTTCTTGAATTAGTAGCGGTAACTGTATATACACCACTGGCTGTTTTTTCTTTATTTTCACGAAGACATCTAGATTCTTTTTTTACACGATTCTGAATACTATTGTAATGAAATAACATTACTAATATAAATAATAATATTATGGAAATTAAAAATATAAAAATTTCATGGCCAGATGGTATCCACCATCCAATACTAGTTAAATTAAATTGTGAAACTTTATATTTTAATATATCAGTTTGAATTTTAAGATTATCCATTTCTCTAACAAGTTACTTACAGAATATTTTACAATCTAGTTGAAATTAAATCAAAAGAAGCTTTAATTTTATTGAGTTTACATGTAGCAGAAGCCATAGAATTTTTGGTTTTTAATTCATTTCTTTCTAAAAATGGCATGCTATCTGTAATTGGTTTTATTTTTTCTTCTAAACATTGTTGATATTGCTCTTCAATCTTTTGCATATCATCTGCTGATATATTAATATCTCTACTATTATCATCCATATCATTATAAGTAGATTGATCTTTTTCTTTTGCTGAATTTTTAACTGGATCTATAATATTTGGAACTCTACTACTCAATTCATTTATTGCTTCGTCTTTTAACATAGTTCCACTATCTTTCATAAAATATAGTAATGATTCCGCAAATGATTCAAGTCGATTTGAGATTGTTCCTCTACTAAATATAATACCAAATAGTCTATCTAATAATCTAAATAATCCAGATCTATCTAATTCTTTGAAAGGGCTAAATGGCCATCTAATGATTTTTCTGAAAAATTTAGGTACTACTCTATTTACTATATTCCATATTACCCATAAAATAACTACAACAATCATAATCGCATAAAATATAAATTGTCCGAAACTTAGGCCACAATTCCAAAGAACTTTTAAGGCAGGATGTAAGGAAGGTATAAATATATCATGTAAAATGAAACGTCTAGCAATGATAAAGAATAACCATGCAATAACAAAAAGTATAGAAAGATGAATAATTTTTCCAAAATTCATTTTTGTAAATTATATACTATCACTACCATGATAGGAGGTTGTTTTTTTAGAAGTCATCCATGCGTATTACGCCATTTTCATCTACTTCAATATTCAAAGTAGTTGTATCTTGTAAAACTGAACTATTCAAAGAATTCATTGCTGCAATAGAGAGTACAGTAAGTCTTACATTTACTAATTTTTCTTCAAGGTTAATCTTAAAATTTTCTTCTTTTTGTAATCGCAGTATATCTTCTTGTAGTTTATCAAATATAGAATTCATAGTACTAATTATATCGATTGATGCCATTTACAAGAACCGATATAACTTCTTTTTTGTCTAAATTATAAAATAATAATTCAAATTTTTAAAATTAATTATAAAAAATTTAAAATTTTGAAAAATTGATTTTATTTTATAGATAAAGTAGAGTTTGTTTAGAAATGCCAGCTGTTGCACGCAATCCTTGTATTAATGATCCATCTGATACTTATTCCTCAAAAGAATCTTCACCAAAAGGGAATGGGTACTCTGCAAAAGCCGAAGACGAAGGAACTATCATGCTTGGAAAGGATGGAACTAATTGGGTAGTTGCAATTGACCGTAATCGCAATAAAGTATGGGCGCGTGTTCCAACACAACTTAATAAGGAAGAACCAAATATCACAAATGTTAAGCCAGAGCCAGAGGCAAAGGCAAGGCCAGAACCAAATGCAGAGCCAAAGACAGAGCCAAAGCCAAAGGCAGAGTCAGAGCCAGAGGTAAAGCCAGAGCCAAAGGCTAAAACTAAGCCGAAGGCAAAGGCAAAGGCAAAGCCTAAGGTGGAGCTAGAGCCAAAGCCGGAAGAAAAGCCAGAGCCTAAGGTGGAGCCAAAGGCAAAGCCGGAAGAAAAGCCAGAGCCTAAGGTGGAGCCAGAGCCAGAGCCTAAGGTGGAGCCAGAGCCAAAGCCTCGTGTAACTAAGCCTCGTGCAACTAAGCCTAAGACTATTACAAAAACACTACCAAATGTAAATGATGAGATAGTAGAACCTGTCAAGGAGAAGCGAAATGCAAAAAGTTCTAATACGGAAAAGAAACCACGTGCTCCAAATGATTATAATATGTATATGCAATATATGAAAATTATTCTGAAAGAACAAAATAAGCCGAATACTGTTGCTGACATTGCAAAGGAGTGGAAGGCTCTCACTGATAAGAATGAAAAAGAAGCTCTTATGGTAAAGGTTCGTGCAAACTATAAGCCAAAAAAGGGTGGCAGTGATAGTGAAACATCTAGTATTAAAGATTCTGCAGATCCAGATGTAGAAATTTAGTAGGTTATATAAAAATTATATAAAATAAAAAATGATATATATTCAAATATTATTTTGTATTTGAATTATGGACAACGAAATTGTAATTAATACAAATTCTCGTGTATTGATTGTAGATGCTAGTTATTATATATTTTATAGATATTTTTCATCATTAAGATGGTATTCTTTTCAAAATAATGAAAAAATAATTGATTATGCAAACTTACATAATAATAAAATATTTGTTGACGCATATAAGAAGCATATTGCAAAAGATATTGAAAAATGGAAAAAGAGATGGTGTATAAATAATCCAATTCTTTTCTGTAAAGATTGTTTACGTGCAGATATATGGAGAAATGATCATTATGATAACTATAAAGGTGATCGGCCTGAAAATGATAAATTTAATGGAACATTCTTTGATATATTTTATCAGTATATTAATGAATACAAAATCCAGCAACCAAATACCGTTTATGTTTTACAATGTCCACGATTAGAAGCAGATGACGTCGCTTATTTATCACTTACTGAAATTAAATCGCAATTATTTGAAAATGATATAATAATTATAACAAATGATAATGATTATTTACAACTTCGTGCACCAAAGGTATTTATTTATAATATGAATGCGACTGGATTTGATCTAGCAAAAAGAAGTAAAGGAAGTTCACAATTAGATTTACTTATTAAGATTTGTATGGGAGATAATAGCGATTGTATTAAACCAATTTGCAGTGGAATTGGCCCTGTAAGAGCAAAGGCTCTCGCTACAGAATTAGAACCTATGACTGAAAATGAACGAATTGAATTTCTAAAACAAAAAAAAGGAGAATATTTAAGTAAATATTTACTTAACAAGACATTAATATCTTTTGAGTCAATCCCGTGTGATTTAATAGAACTGTTCAAATCATCAAATATAATAAAAATATCCACCTCTTAAAAAAATGATTTAAGGAGTAAATCATATCCTTATATGCTTTCATGGAAATCGAGATGTTGGATACATATGATGTATATTGGTCAATGCTCGATGGATTGCGAAATAATGAGGATACATCAAAAGATAATAACAAAGAGATAGATAATATATCTACATCGTGTGATAATTGCGGATCATGTAATATGTTAATGGATGATAGTATATATATATGTGGAGACTGCAATACAATTCAAAGTCGCATGATTGATATTTCTGCAGAATGGAGATATTATGGAGCAGATGATAATAGGGATGGCGATCCTTCAAGATGTGGAATGCCAACAAATGATCTTTTACCAAAATCATCATTAGGATCAGTTATTGGAGGAAGATGTGGAGACAATAAAGATATTCGGCGTATTCGTATATACCAAATGTGGAACTCGATGCCATATTGGGAACGTACATTATATAATGTATTTGATAAGATCACTAATAATATTACAAATTATGGAATTTCATCAAAAGTACTTGATGATGCAAAAGTTCTTTATAAACGAGCAAGTGAAAAGAAAATTAGTCGTGGAGATAATAAGGAAGGTCTGATTGCTTCATGTATATATTATGCATGTCTTATTAATAAGGTTCCTCGTTCGCCTAAAGAGGTAGCGCGAATGTTTCATATTGATCCAAATATTCTTACAAAGGGTAATGCACGGTTTCAGATTCTATTACAAATGAATGTAGAATCATCTAATCCTGATGATTATATTGCGCGGTTTGGTTCAAAATTAAATATGTCATATCATGATATACAAAATTGTAAAAAATTTGCAAAAAAATTAGATGAACTTGAGATTGTTAGTGAAAATGCCCCAACCTCAATTGCAGCCGGTGCATTATATTATTATTGTATGGAAAATGATATTGATTTTAGTAAGAAACAAATAGCAGATGTATGCGAAGTATCTGAAGTAACAATTACAAAATGTTTTAAACGATTACAAAAATGTAAAGATCAATTTATCTAAATTATATATTTAATAATGGAAAACATTCCCATAATATATCCACATAAATATACCAAAGAATACTTTTGAAATTACATCAAGAATATTATACATTATATTTTTGGCATTTACATCCAATAGGAATGCAACACCATAAAGACTCCATACTATTACAAAAATTATATATACTATACTTTCTACGTGTGATGGATTTTTCATGAAATTTAAATAAATTATTGTAATTAATAATATAAAGAATATAAATCCCATAGCACATGCTTTCTTTTTTTCTAATTGTTTGGTTTCGCCTAAATAACCACTTAATAACATTGCATAATTAATTAAAATTATCAAAATATATACGCTTATATATATCGGTTCATTTGTATTATAATTAAAAAATAGTAATATAACAAGAAGCAACATTGGAGTTGTGACAATCCAATCCATATAACGAATATTTGTAACATCTTTTAGGTCTAATGGATTTGTTTTTGAATTTATTCTATCTAATAATATAGAATAAACATATCCGGCAACTAATGACACTGCAGTTTCAAGATTCATAATATGTCTTATTTTAACATCTTTTGTTCCAATCGCTTCAATGAATGTAATTAAGGTTAAACCAAAAAGAAATATATATGACAAAAAGAAACTGTCTTTAACAGTTTTATCGCTTATTTTCATTCTATAAGATAGAATAGATAGAATTATCTGATATATATTGTGATTTTTAGACCTTTGAAATTTAATTATACAATATCTGTACTACCGAATCCACCTAGACCGCGCTCACTCTGATTTTGGTTAAATGCTACAATTTCTTCATATTCAACTATATCCATCTTAGGTGGAATATAAATACGCTCAAAGATTAATTGGGCAATTCGGTCACCAATATTTACCTCAAATGGTTCATCACTATGATTACGAAGAATTACACGGATTGCATCTGAATATCCTGAATCAATTACACCAGCCATAACATCAATACACTTCTTATAAGCTAGCCCACTACGAGGTGCAACGCGAGCATAACAATCAGTTGGAATTGAAATTGCAATACCTGTATTTATCATTACTTGCCCTCGAGGAGGCACAATCGCATTTTCACAAGCCGCAAGATCCATTCCTGCATCAAATGGATGTGCACGAACTGGGTCAATTGCATTATCATTAATCTTAGCAAACTTAAACATTTTTGAAGAAGGTTGTATAGTTTGTGTTGTTGTGATAAAATACAATAATAAAATCAATTTCAATTTTTTATGTAATATTTAATTTATATGCAAATGGTTACGTTAATTCCAACATTATAACACTTAGGTATATTATTACTATCAATATATCCATTTAATGTATAGTTAATACGCGCAATTTCATTATTATTTGTATAATAATACATATTATCTTTTTCAAATATTTTCCAACCAATCGGTTTTGAAATATTATCTGCTCTACATACTATGAAAAATTGAGTATGTATAGATTTACATACTATATATTTTTCATTAATCTCAGGAATAGTTTCTAATAAAGCATATTCATCATTATTTAGTGTACATCTGTATATATTTGTATTTGTAAGGTTTATTTTAGATTGATTTTGATTTTGATTTTCAAAACTAGATTTATATATATATGTTATTGTAATAACTTCACCTATCTCAAGTAATCTATTTTCATTCATTAACTAAAACTAATTAATGTTTTTTATAATTATTCAATCATTTTTTACAATTACTATTTGCCAGTTATTTTTTTCATATTCAATACGTTCAATATGAACTAAATGTGTTGACTGCATAATTAATTCAATACATTCAGTATCTGTAAATAAATGATAGAAGCGGTCTAGGACTATTTTGTTTTTTTGTGTATATGGAACAATATAATCATTATTTTCATTTAATTTTTGCCATTTCTTAAATCGTTTATTATCATCTTGTTGAGTTGCCCAAACTGTAATCATAGCACGACCACCTGGCTTTAAAATTCTCACTAATTCACGTATAAATTGTATACGTTCTTCTTGAGTTTTAATATGATGTAATACAGCAATTGAAATAATTGCATCAAATTCTTGATTCTTATATGGTAAATTTAGTGCATTAGCTAGAATAACACTCGCGCATGGATGCTTAAATTTAGCAATACTTACTAGATGACTAGATGCATCACATGCATACATTTGCAAGTCTGAACGATATGACAAATATTTACCATTACCACAGCCAATATCACATACAAGAGTATTTGGTGTTAAACTATCAAGGAAACTAGTAACCCCCTTCCAAAGAGCATATCTAGTTCCACTGAAATCAACTGCTATAGTATTATAAACATGTTGCATATCAATCTCCATTTTGATTTAATATCAATAACAAAAAATTATATACTAATAATCATTTTTTGTTTAGTATTTCTATATTATTTTATCTATAATATATATGTCAATTCATACAATTGGAGATAGTCATTCCGGTTGTGGGTGGAATGAAATTGGAATAATACAGCATCATTTAGGATCAGTTTTATGTTATAGTTTTGGAAAAGAAAAATTAAATAGATGTGATATTCGCGGATTTAATATTTAAGACGGAGACACTATTGTTTTTTGTTTTGGTGAAGTAGATTGTAGATGTCATATTCACAAACATATTACACAAACAACAACATATCAAGATATTATAAACAATATTATTGATAATTATTTTGAAGCTATTGAATTAAATGTATCAATTTCACAAATTAAACTAAAAAAATGTATGTGTTTATAATGTTGTTCCGCCTATTCAAAAATACAATACTCCAGAAAATCCAGAATATCCATATTTGGGAACTGATGAAGAACGAAAACAATACGTTTTATATTTTAACGAAAAATTAAAAGAAAAATGTATTGAAAAAGAATATATATTCTTTGATATTTATAATAATTATATAGATGAAAATGGATTTTTAAGAAAAGATTTAAGTGATGGTAATGTTCATATTAGTAATGGTATTTATATAAGTAATTTTATAAAGGAAAATAATTTATAAAATTACTTATTCTAAATATTTTTCATCATATAAAATCCTTCGCCTTCAATCGTTGAATATCCAGATTTTTCATAATAACCTCGTGTTCCTTCTCCAGGAATAACAGATATTTTATTATAACCGTAATGCTTTGAAATATCTTGAGCATGTCTTAATAGAGATTTGCCTAGTCCTTGATGTTGAACTTTTGTTGTTGTTGAAAAGTAGCTACTTTTTCCTTCATTTTTTGTTGTTAAATTAACATCTCCATAAACATGAAGTTCCCGAATCATTGCCGCTCCTGCTAATTCTGGAAAAATATCGCTGCGCGGGTATTTAGTTAAACGAAGCCGTACGAAACCATATAATGTTTTTAATGTTTCGTCTTCAAAACTAATGAAATATTCATCTCCATCTGAAGCATTATATTTACGAACAACAAGTTTAATTTTACTGACATCAAATGAATCGACTGTTTTTACTTCACGGCACCGAATACAATTACACTTATACATTTCTTTTTCTAAAATAGAAGTTAAATTCTGGCGCATATTACTATTATATTCTGTGGTAAAGACATAATCTTTTGGAATATCACGAATAATACGATTAATCCTAATCCATGGAAAAATAAGTGTTTTCATCTTAAGAAGCATATTTGAAAGTTCATCATCTTGGTAAGGTATATATATACCTTCTTTATACCATTTTTCAATTTCTGTAAAAGGTACAATTGTACACGGGTATACCTTCCATTGATCTAACTGTAAATCTGGATTGCGTAATTTGTATTGCTCTATATGATAAAATTTTGAAGATAATCCTGCTATAGTATATGATTTTGATACAACTCCAAGTAATTGATTATTTAGCATTTCATCATCTTTTTGTAATGTTGATCCAGGAAGATTAGGCATCCAATGCCCATCGATTTTATATCCACAATCTTTTAACATTCGTATTGCTTTGATTGTTTGTTCAGTAGTACATTGTCGATTAATCTTTTCAAGGACATCATTATGAATATGTTGTATTCCAAGTTGAATGCGTGTACACCCATAATATCTAAATAGTTTAATAGCAGCCGGTGTAATAGTATCAGGTCGTGTTTCTAAAGTAAGACCAATTACTTTGCATACTGCATATTTATTTATTGCTTTTTCTTCTTCTAGAGAAAGAGGTTGACGACGAGCCTCAGAAGTTTCCCAGAATACATTAGCAGCGTAATAAATATCACGAATAAATTCATATCGATATTGTTCTGGATACGATTCCCATGTTCCACCAAGTACGAGAACTTCTAGTTTATCAATATCATGACCGATGGCATATAGACAATTCATACGATCCCACATTTGTTCTTTGCAAATAAATGCATTTTGATTTGCACGCAAAACACCAGGTTCACCTTTTAAATAACTACGTGGCTGACCTGGTTCATTTGGACAATATGCACAATTCCATTTACAACTAAAATTTTGTGTTACTTGCTTATTTTGCTCAGAATCAAAATATGATGGAGTTGCACTAGTAAAAATAGTAATTGAAATAATACCAGAATGGCTTTTTCCTTTCTTAATTTTAAAAATTTTTCTAATATACTCTATTTTTTCCTTATTTTCATTTAGTAATCCAGATACAATCATTAATTTATAAACTTCAAAAATAAACGAATTCTTCTTATATTGAAGAGAATGTTGTATTTTTAAATTTTGAAGTTTCTTATGATATTTTTCATTTGTAAGAAGGTTTTCAAAAAAAGGACGACACATTTCTATATCTTTCAAGGTGGGTTTTTCATATCGCCGTTGTCCATTAATAATTGCATTAAATTTCTTGTCAAGATCTTCAATATTAATTTCAACCTCACTACACATCTTAATTTTAATATTATTTATGTTAAATAAAATAATACAAATCATTTTTTAGTTAATATTAAATATTTAATGCTTCACATTCTAATGATATATATGGTCTCTCGCATCCTCTTATTTTTATAATAGGTGAATCTAAATCGAAATTATCTGCTTTTTTTTCACATATTTCTTTAATAGATTTTTCAGAATTCCAATCATTTTTACTTAATTTTCCATAATTCTATAAATCTTGATTTTGGTATACAAGAAATAAACCAGTTTTCAACTACTGGATACTTCTCTATTGTAGTAAAGCCATTAATATAATATCCTACCATTTCAGCATCAGTATTCTTCTGATATGCATGAATCCAGTTAAGAGAATATTTACAAATTATAGATGCATCCATCCATATTCCACCATATTTAGATAATAATTCTAAGCGAATAAAATCAGATTTTCGTGTGATTGAATCAATCTTATATTCATATAAATTCATATCTACAAATGATGATAGATTATTGTCATTTATAACATTTATAGTATAAGATGGATTTGTTTTTTGCCATGTATTTATAAATTTATTAATTATTGGAGGTAACAGTTCTTCGTTCCAGTATGTCCATATTATATTTGGGATTTTACTTGATTTCTCTTCACCATACTTAAATTCATCATATAAACTTTTATTAATTTTACAATAAAATTCTTCTTTGTTTTTATTGTATATTATAAATATAAATATTGTTACTATACATATAAATAAATATATTTTTTAAACATATAAAGATTTGATTTTAACAAATTTAATATGAATAAAGGGTTAATTATATTTGCAGGAGGATCTTTTAGACCAGATATACACAAGTGTGGAATAGTTGGATGTGATGAATCATATGATGAACAAATAAAAGCATGTCATTCTCATATTTATTTTTTAGAGCATATTAAAAGTAAATATAAATTAGATTCAGTAAATGCATATATATCAACATATTCAACAAAATTTAATAATGATTTGTTAAATATATATATAGAATATCTAATAGGATATTCTTTATTAGATAAACCAATTGATGGTGGTTTAGATGGGTTTTTTCAAAAAACAATTCATGATATTTTGAATATAAACCAATATGATTTTATATTATTCATGAGAATTGACATATTTCTTAAAGAATATTTTATTATTAATAATGTATTTAATCCGTATGCAGATAAAATATTATTTTTAAATATTACATATGTTCATGATTGCGTGGCTCTCCAAAAATATCCTCGTGTAAGTGATGTTCTTATATTTATTCCTAAAAAATATTATTCTATATTTTTGAATAATTATGTGAATTATTGGCATGATACATGGTATCATCTGAGAGAACAAAATCTAGTATCAAATGACGATATTGATGTTATGGTAAATACTTTTCATGATAGTAATACTAAAAAAGACTATAATCCATTTTATTATATTGTTAATAGACCACAAACGGATAAATGGTGTTCAGAAGGATATATATTTGAAAAAAAACAGTTTTTTGAAATGATTGGACAACCGTATTAAATAATAAATAAAATACAAAAAGTGTTTATGTTATTTAACACTTTTTGTATTTATTTTTTTGTGTTTTTTTGTGTTTTTTTGTGTTTTTTTGTGTTTTTTAGTTTACTCGGCAGTACCCCACTCGCCGATTGGCGCATCCGGCTTCTCGTCCTCGGGGAGCGCAGAAAAGAGGTTGCCCTCAACTGCACTGATCGTGCGCATCAGCCCAGACTTTGGCTTGATTGGTGCCTTCGGAGTGGTTGGAGGCTTTGAGCCACTCTTAGTCTTTGGTGTCTTCGGCTCAGTGAGCGTAGGGAACTCAGACTTGTCCGAAGTATCCGGCGCTGGCTGCTTGTCCTCAGGAATTGCCGGCAGAGGCGTCTCCTCCGAGACAGAATCGTCATTGTTCCACTTGTGGTATTGAGTGTTGCCCCAGAAGACCTCCACCACGTTGAGCGTCTTGCCAGCACGGCGGCAGCAGAACTTAATACCAAGGCCCTTGGAGAAGTTGCTGATAAGCTCCTGGAAATGTGGATCCATTACCATCTTGTGAGTCCGGTACAGGAACTTGCCGTTGGGCGTGAAATCGTCGATGCTGATAATGCACCCGTCCTTGTCATTGATGTAGAAGTAGTCGCCGAAGTGATAAGTGAAAAGATTGGTGGAGAAGAACCCCTTGTTAGAACGCGCCTCGATGGTGTGCATCGCGTTATGAACAACCTTCGTCTCGAACAGCTGAGTAATTGCGTCAAAACGCTTCTTCTCCTTCCAGGAATCATCCACCTTCTTGATGGTCTCCGCCTCCGGAGCAGTAGTGTTCTCCTCCTTGCGAGAAGCCGCCAGAGAGTTCTGGCGCATCTTCTCGGCGAAGGTCATGCTCGTGGTGGTATCAGTGGCCATTTGTATTGTGTAGGTGTTGGAGGTGGAGGTAGAAGGCTGGCTGTTTGCTGTAGTCGCTTTGTAAACAAAAATAAAAATGAAAATCAATTTTTTATTTTTTCAATTCAAAAATTTTACAAATCTTTTTCTTCTATAAACATTATTTCCATTTTAATATCTTTAAACATATCCATTGAAATATCAAATGATTCTTTCCAATAACTTAATTGTATATCCGGTTTTACTGTAATTATTTTTTTAACACCAGACTGTATTATTCCTCTTGCACAATCACAGCATGGAAACATAGTTATAACTGCAATCGAATCTTTTAACGATGTACCATTTAAACATGCATTGTAAATACCATTTCGTTCAGCATGTTCACAATACATATATTTAATAGGTCTTTCCCATCGATCCATATTTGTTTCATCTACTCCTCGCGGAAATCCATTATAACCTAAACTTAAAACTGCATGTGTTTTTGAATCTAAGTAAATAACAGCTACTTTTGTTGATGGATCTTTTGAAAATTCAGCCGCAAGAGTTTTTGCTAATTTATAATATTTAACTGCTTTTTCATATTTCATTTTAAAAATAATATTAACTTAATTCTTAAATAAATGGATTATTAAATAAATATTAATTACTAGTAGTGTTATAATGAGTATGGGTGATGCATCTATCCGTTTTTTTAATTGGGTAATGCATCAATCAAGTAATATTTCAAGTGTATTTCCTTTAAATATGAGATTTCAACCATTAGATAATGCAATTCGCTATAAATGTATGAGCACAGATGTATATGAAAATGAAAGAACAAGAAGACATATACATGGTCCAGCAATTGAAGATCTTACTCCAGAGATTCGCGATTCTTATCCACGTACCTTACTTATGCCAAAAAAATGGACAAAAAAGCAAAGTGAAAAGGTAGTCCAAATGTATAATGATCCAAAAATTCATTTTATTGTATTCCCTGTTTTATGTTCAAATAGTAAATATAATAAATGTAGATTAGATGATGGTAAAAAACATACAGTATTATTAGTTTATAATAAATCCGCAAAAATAATAGAATTATGGGACGATCGTCGTGTTGTAGTAAGCACCGTTTATGGTATGCATGATTTTATTCGATTATTTGTTGAAGAATATTTTATTATACCAGTTCTTGTAAATCATTTCAAATTTGATTTATTAAATTATACTGTTCATGTTCCAACGTTAAATGAACGATACTATGGTATGATTAAAAAAGAATTTGACATAAAATATAAGAAAAATTCAAATTATTTAGAATTATATTCTGCATTCCTTGTTGAATATATTAAAATAAGAATTCATCATCCGTTGCCGTCTTTGCAAGATGTATATAAAAAAATAAATATTGAAAATTTATTTAAATTTTATGAAGAATACGTGAAATATAATAAAAAATGGAATAATGATTTCAAATGTGAATCTGGAAAAATTATAAATCCTGAAACAGGTAAATGTGTTGCAGAAAATTCTGATATAGGAAGAGAAATATTAGGAATCGAAGCTCCGTGTGAGGGTGATAAAACTTTAAATATTGATACTAATAAATGTGAAAAAATCAATATGAATCAATACTTTATAGATCGTGATATATACTTATCATCAGATATATGGTTTAGATGGGATATTGCTACTCAATATTTTTTAGCAAAATATAAATTTTTAACTCTATCATATTCTGTTCATGAATGGATGTATCATAAACAAATTACAGGAACTGTATATTGGGAGTATAGTACACCACCATCATTCGAAAATACTATGGAAAAAGCTCTAAAAAATAATAAAATTACACACATTGTATACTTTATATTAATAACTGGAGAAGATCGAAAAGCAGATCGTCATATGAATGTATTAATTATAGACAAAAATCAACAAACAATAGAACGATATGAACCATGGGGAGAAACTGATGAAGAAGATATTGAAGAGCAAGGATTAAATAATGGAAAAAATTTAGATGATGAAATTCAATATGCTTTTGAAAAATATAATTTAACTTATATACCTCCTGCAAAAACATGCCCTTATGATTTTCAATCATTAGAACACGAAGAAGATGCTCTCAATCTTCATCAAAGTGAAGGTAATTGTGCAATATGGGCAATATGGTATATGGATCTACGTTTATCAAATTTAACTATACCTCGTGATGTTTTAACTAAAACTGCATATAAAGTTATTAAAAAACAAGGGGCATTTCATCAGTTTATACATTCGTATCATGATTATTTACAAAAAGTTGTATATTTACCTCGTAAAGAACGTTTAGGTCTTAAACTAACAACAGAAGAAGCTATTAAAATAGAAGAAGAAACATATAAAGCAGCTCGTAAATTATTAAGATCACAATCACGATCGCGATCGCGATCTAAAAGTAAATCGACTTCACATACGCGATCTACATAAAAATAATTAGAATATAAGGCATGAGTATGATTAATATAAACTAAATATTTATTATGACTATTATTGATCCATATCAACTTCTTGGTGTTACTACAAAATCAACTAGTAATGAAGTTAAGAAAGCTTATTATAATTTAGCACTTATTATGCATCCTGATAAAGGTGGTAATAAAAATGAAATGATATTACTTGAAAAATCTTATCGTTGGATAATTGAAAAAGTAAAATATGCTGAAAAAGTTAATTGGAAAGATTACGAGATAGTTCAAGGGGAGTTTGATGAATTTATTAAAACACAGAATTATGAACGTCCTCAAAATTTTCGTGATATAATTGCTGAAACCTTTAATTTTACTTTTGAAGATTTTAATCAAAAATATTTTAAAGCACATGCACGTAATAAATCAGAAAAAGAAGAACAAATAACCCCGTCAACATATAATTCTGCAATCATGTATGACTTTATTCTATCTTCTTTATATCAAAAGTTTAATGCGTCTGGTATTTTTAATGATGAAACTGAACAATATGAATTTATAATAAAAGAAATTGAAAAATATTGCATTGGTTCTATTAATGATTCATTATTAAATATATATAATTCAAGTGTTCCCGATGGTTATGGAAATTTAATGTTAGAACCAATGCATATAAATCAAAACAATGATAAAAATGGTAGTTCTTCAAAATCTAATTGCATTCCATTTGAAAGAAGTGAAGTAATAATTTATGAAGCGCCAGAGCATGCGAACAACGAAATGGGAGAAGCATATTTTCCAGTTTTAACTATGGAAGATTATACTAAATATACGCCGTCATTACAAATGACAGATTACAAAAAAGCTTTTGAAGATAATAGCAAAATTAAAGAAAAAGAAGATATGATTGCTTTAGAAAAAAATATTGAACTAATGACAAATATAGACATATTAGCAAAATACGAAGAAGAAAATAAAAAACGCAATTATCAATAAAATATCGCGTCTAAAAAAGATATAAAGATTTAAAATGTTTATAATGAGGATTAATATTGTATATTGATCCTCCATCTGACAATAGCTCAGTTGGTAGAGCGTAAGACTGTAGTTGTTATTATATCCAGATATCTCTTGGTCACTGGTTCGATTCCGGTTTGTCAGATTATTTTTGTTTAATAATTTAATAATTATTTTAGATTAATGAATGCATTTTGTACATGTACAGAAAAACCCATATTGTTCTAATAAAAGTTTTTGTCGTTTCTTTGATGATAAATTAACATCTATATATTTATCTGTTAATTCTTCGCTAGCATAAATATCACGATTTGTAGTAAAAATAAAGAAACCATTTTTATCTATATAAAAATCCACATTTGGATCACATGAATGATTAAATAAATTACCTTCAAATAAAATTGCTGAAGGACCTCCAAATTCTACAGAATAATTAAAAGCATTACGATAAAACTTAGCGGCCAATACTCGTATTTCGCGAATATCAAAATTATTAAAAAAATTAGCACGGTGTTCTGGCATTTTTGCAATCTCTGTTCTTATTTCTTCTTCAGTAATCATATATTTATCAATTTTATAAGGAGCCATTTTTTCAAATTCTTTCTGTAATTTGGTTTTATTTTCATAATTTTCATATATAATATATATTGCATCATATAAATCTTCACAAATTAATGATGGATATTCTTTCAAAATTATAGTTCCTTTTTTAATGTCTTTTGTAGCTACTATTTCTCTTCCTTTATATCCTTGAATCACTTTATACATTGAGATGGATAATATTACTTAAATTATTTTAAACTTAATTTTTCATTTTTTTATATACCTTAGGAATTATTGCCTTATCCATCCATTCTTTAAGAAGATCGATCTCTTTTATTTTTGATATTTCTTCAATAAAACATTCGATATGATATTTTTCTTTTGAATCAAAACATACAAACGTCTCATTGATGTCTTTTTTACATAAATCACATATTTCAATCCAAAAACAACAATCCATATTTTCTATTTATATTTCTATTAATAGATGCTATAAAAAATAAGTGTATATTTTATTTAGTGGATTTTAAACGCTTTATATTTATATTTAATAAAGTTTGAAAGATCTAAAATAAATGCCAACGACAACCTACATAATTATTATAAGTCCATGCTCCGAAGCATACTATTTTTAGATTCGTAATATATTCAACTGTATCTAAATTAATATTTGGCGATTGACGCATATCATTAATATTTGGGTGTGTCCATCTTCCTGAATATGTTCCTAGTGTAAGGCGTCTTGAAGAATTTTCTCTGCGATATCTAATTTCAGTAAATAAGTTATATGTACCAAACTTACTTTTTGCAGCTTGTTCAATCTTCTGAACAGTATTACAAACTTCGTCCTGAATAATTTCAGTAATAATCCGACGATGTTCTTGAAAATTTAAACTTCTTTCATAACATTTTGTATTTTGTAGTTGTATTTTAATTGGATATTCAAATGGTGTAAATGTCCAACCATTTGATAACTGAACATTTCGATTTGATAAAGTAAAATATGACGAAGGTGATAAATTTAATGGTCCAACAACTTCACCCAATTCATTATTTCTATCAGTTAAATATTCTTCTTTCGCAGAAAAGGATAGCGCAGAAGCGCTTAAATTTTGTATATGTGGCCGTTGAAGTACAACTGGATTTATATTATTTAAATTATTATAAATACTTTGTTCATAATAATTAGCTCGATTATTTGCACGAGACCTTATCATCTGTGATGTTTCCATATCAGAATATCTGGAAGTTGATGTAGATTGATTGTTATTCCACCATATATTAATTTTTTCATTCATATCACGAATGATTTGAATATCAAAACGATCGGAAAATGCTTGTATAAAAACCGGTTTTTTTGCTATTTCAGCTCGACAAAGAGGACATTTAAAAACTGAATGGGCTTGAGTACTTGTTGTATTTATACCTTCCAAACATGTAGGGCAGACTCCATGACCACATTCTAATAAGTATCCGCCAATTTTTTCAATACATACAGGACATTGAATATTATCTATTGGTATTGATTCTGAATTAGGATCAGGCAATGATACCATACTAGTGTTATTTCAATTTACTATTGGTCGTATCGTATCTTAAAATCATTTTTTTATTTTCAAAAAAAATTATAAATAAAAAATGATTTTATAATTTTACATCATTTATATAATATATTCTTGAATTTCTTGAAATTCTTGAAATGGCAACAGTTGAGGCATTTCTAGGTGATAAGAATAAGCTATTCGTAAATATTATTCCACCAAATAATGGACCAAAGAAGCCAATGCATCTAATTGTTTGCTATGACAAATCTGGCTCTATGCATGATCCTGCTAATTCAAATGGTAATGAAGTAGTAAAACTATTCAGTAAGCATGATCTAGGTAAACATTCTATGGAAATCATTTCTCAAAATCTTACAGATAGTGATACTCTTGAAATTATTGCATATGATTCAATTGCACGATCAATTCTGCCACGTACAAATATGAATGCAACTGGAAAGGAAAATGTAACACGTGCTATAAATGCAATTACACCAGGAGGTTGTACTGCAATTTGGGATGGTCTTTATATGGCATTGCAAGCTGCTGATAAAACTCAAAAGGAATTTGTAGGTGAAGATGTTGTAATTGTGCTAATTACAGATGGCGACCCTACTTCTTCTCCTGCAGAAGGTGAACTAGAGGCACTCAAGAGTTATTCACGTAATACTCAAAAGTATTTTCGTCTTCATACAATTGGAATCGGATATGATATTAAGAGTAAGCTTCTGGCTGATCTTGCAGAAGCAAATAATCTTGGCGGGTCGTTCATTTTCATTCCGGATGGAAGTATGATGATTACTTCGTGGGTAAATCTTCTTGCGAATGAGAAGTGTATTTATGCAAAGAATCTAAAAGTAAATATATCACTAAGTGATGAGCTAATTTCTCTAGGAACTCTAAAATATGGTCAGCCTCGTAGCCTAATACTTGATGCTTCACTATATGGTATTGATACTACTAATCAACTCACTACTACAGTTAATGTGTCTTATACTCCTCTTAATAATAAAACCCTTTCTGTAATAGAAACAGAAACCATTCAAGCAAATATTAAAATTCCTATTATTCCACAGACAATTGAGCGTATTAAGCGAGAACAGATTCGTTATAAGCTAATAGCAACCATGAAGGATATGGTTAAGTTTGGAACATTTAACCTAGACCACTCACAAGCTATTATGCGTGACCAAGTTGCATCAGCAATGGAATATGGGATTGATGATGTTCCAATTATTGGAGATATGATTGGACAAGTTGCAGAGGGATTTGCAACTTCTCAAGCAATGAATCGATGGGGACTGCATTATGTAAGATCACTTATTTCTGCTCATATTACTCAAGATTGTCTAAATTTCAAGGATCCTGGACCAAGTGCATATGGTGGTGAAGAAATTAAGAAGACACGAGAAGTTATTAATAATATTGTAAATGATCTATCACCTCCAGTACCATCTCTGCAACCAGCTAGTTATGGATACAGTGGAAATTATGGATCCAACAATACAATACAACCAGTTATTAATAGTACTGTATTTACTAGAAATTTTAATGATCAATCTGGAGGATGCTTTGGTCCAGATGGTATGGTACTAATGAACGATAATAGTCTAAAAGCAGTTTCTGAACTAAAGAAGGGAGATATAGTATATGGAGGCGGAAAAATTGTATGTGTAGTTAAGTTTTCAAATACACCTACAATTACATTCTATGGTTCTCTAGAAATTACACCATATCATCCAGTTATTTATGAAGATGAGTGGGTATTTCCAATCGATATCGTGTCAAATAATAATGCAATTGAAATTCCAATGAAGATGAATGATTATGTATATAACTTTGTTCTAGATAAGGGACATATTCTTACTATTAATGGGATCAATGCATGTACACTTGGACATAATTTCAAAGGACAAGTTATTGAACATTCATTTTATGGAACTAATCGTGTGATTGAAGATCTAAAGGATTTTGAAGGATACCAATATGGTCTAGTTGAATTAAGTAAGAGGAATCAGATTTATCATCCTTGCGGCTGGGTTTGTGGTTATGATACAAGTGATGACGAAGATGAAGATGATATGTAAACACAATAAACAAAAATAAAAATAAAATTAATTCACTATATTTTTGTTATTTTATGGTAAAAAATTGACAAAATATGTCAATGGGATTTTTGGTGCAAATTCAATTTGATGTAAATGGGATTTGGTGCAAATGGAGATGTCTTAATGAATGATAGAACAACAAAGAAAGTATGTAATATAAAGAAAAATGATATTCTTGATAAAGGCGCAAAAGTTATTTGTATAGTAAAAAGATTTACAAATGAATCTACAGTAATTTCTAAAAATGATCTAAATATTAGTGGGTTTCATCCTATATTTTATCATTTTGAATGGCATCTTCCAATTTGGGATTGTAAATTAGATAAAAATAAAAATATTATTTATGTTGATAATGAATGTGTATATAATTTCGTTCTTGATTCACGCCATGTAATTAATATTAATGGTGTTACTACATGTACACTTGGGCATAACTATACATATGATGATATAGTTAAACATGATTTTTATGGAACAGAAAAAGTAATAGATGATCTTGAAACTTTTACTTCTTATAAAAGAGGCATTGTTAATCTTTATGATATAAATATACATCGCGATTCAAATGATAAAATATGTCGCTATCGCGATAGTAATTTTAATAGCGATTACGATGATGATTCTGCATATTCTTCATAATAAAAAATGATTTAAAAATGATATGATATTATTATTAATATATTTTATTATCTTGAAATATGTCTGAAACTACTGATTGGCATCCTGAAAATCAATATCTTAATTTAATTCGAAATATTATAGCTAAAGGTGAAAAACGAAATACGCGTAATGCAGATACAGTATCTTTATTTGGACAACGTCTTGAATTTAATATTATCGAAGATGGATTTCCACTTTTAACTACCAAGCGTGTATTTTGGCGAGGTGTTGTAGAAGAACTTCTTTGGTTTTTACGTGGAGAGACTGATGCTAAAAAGTTAGCTGAAAAAGGTGTTCATATTTGGGATGCTAATTCAACACGTGAATTTCTTGATTCGAGAGGTCTTACATATGAAGAAGGAATGTGTGGACCAATCTATGGTTATTCTTGGCGAAAGTGGGGAGCGTGTTATCCAGATGGTAATAATGGTATTGATCAACTCAAGGATGTAATTGAACAACTACAAAATAATCCTACAAGTCGCCGTATGATTCTTAGTGCATGGAATCCGAGTCAAAATGATGAAATGTGCCTTCCTGCTTGCCATACTCTTTATCAGTTTTATAAAAATGAAAATGGTATCTCAGTACAACTTACTGCACGTAGTCAAGATACAATTCTAGGAACTCCATTCAATATTGCATCAACTGCACTTCTTGCAACTATTCTAGGTCATCTATTTGAAGTGCCAGTAGAACGTGTAATTATTTGTATGGGAGATGCACATGTATATGTGAGTCATATACAAAATGCAGTAGTTCAACTTGAACGTAAACCATATGATTTTCCAAAGGTAAAGATTACTCGTAAAGGTCCTGGTATTGAATCCTCACTAGAAACAAAACTACAATGGATTGAAGAACTACAATTTTCAGATTTTGAACTAATTAATTATCAGTATCATGGGCCTTTAAAGTTTGAAATGATTGCATAATTTGTATTACATTGTATATGAATTTAATTTAAGAATTTTCTTGTTTTTCTTTATCAAAATCAATAACTTGCTTGCAAAATGCGTCCCATGAATGTCGTTTATTAATTAACATATCAACTGTCCGCATTGTAATTACCATCGATGAACCTGAATGTTTATTAGTTAGTTTCATTGCAGCAATTATTCCATTAAATTCAGGTGATTGTTCTTCACTCCAAGGAATATTAGGAGCTCGTTCTTTCATATAATTTATAAATTTTATATCACTATTAATTGCATTCCAAGCATCTTGATATAACAATCCCATATCTCTAATTCCTTTATCTTTACATTTTTGCATGAAGTTAAAATTACCAAACTCAGGATTAATTTTTTCTAACGTAAAACAAGTAATAACACACATTATTCAATGGTGAAATATAATAATTAAGTTCAATTTTTATGAATTTAATATTTATATCTTTAATTGAGAGACATATTATAAAATTGTTCCCACGTAATACGATTATTAATTATCTGATCAATATGTCTCATCATTATTCCAAATGAAGATCCACTATGTTCGTTATAATATTGCATATCAAGTTTAATTTTTCTCGTAATTGGAGTATTATCAAACGCCCATGAATCATTTGGATTACGTGTCTTAACATATGTTAAATATTCAGCATTATTATTAATTGTATCCCAAATATCTTGATAGTATTTATAATAACTTCTATTTGGAGTATTTAGTATAAATGAGAAATCACCAACTGATGGAATAGCAGAAGTTGCCATAGTATTTTACGTTACTTTATAATTAATTATAGTAACGTAAATTTCATTTTTTATTTACGAACAATATCACTATCATAATATGTTATAAACCAATCTACTGTTTTTTGTATTTTTTCTTCTAAATTAGAAAATTTTAACTCTGGAAAAGCTTCTTTTAAATGCTTATTTGAAGCAGTTTTTCGTATTTGCCCATCTTGACTTTGAATACTATTTGTTGATACAAAACTAGTTTTACGAATATTGTAATTTGAATGTTTATTACTTAGAAATTCATTTTCATAATTCATTGACTTTGCAATTAGTCTTGCTATTGTATTAATATCTATTTCTTCACTTTCATCTGGTGCACAAATAAATAATTCATGATTATTTTCTACATTTTTTTTTTCAATAGCCCATTTGATAATTTTTGCCATATCTCCATTATATAAAAACTGACGCTTGGCAGTACCATTTCCAGAAATTAGAAATTGCTGACCACATTTTTTAGATATATAACATTTGTGTATTAATGCAGGAATTACATGACCATCGCAAATACTAAAATTATCATACATGCCATATAAATTTGTAGGTATCAAACAGATAGTTTCTAATTTACTAAGGCGAGCATGAATTTCTAATATTCTTTTTGCCATGGCATATCCTTCATTGCTATAATGAGGTGGACCATTGTGAATCATTTCTTCAGTTAAAGGTAATTTACATATATTATCAGGAAATATACATGTAGATAACATTAATATTAAACGTTTTACATTACATTCTTCTGAAGCTTTAATAACGTTTATATTCATTGTTAAATTATCAACTAACATAGCTTCATTATGTCTCATATTATTGAAAAGACCTCCTACACGTGCAGCTAAATGAACAACAATTTGAGGATTATACATTTTGAAATATTGTAAAGTTTCATCGTAATTTAATAAATTTACATCTTTACTACTTAAAAATCTCCATTGATTTTCATTTTGAATGTATGCAAGATCTTCATAAATAACTAAATCTTCTAATGCTTTACCAACAAGTCCAGAACCACCGGTAACTAATATACGCATATTGTTATTAATTAAAAACTTAACCTTATATTTGTTTAATATAAAGATTAAAATATAAATAGTTTAAATAAATTTTATTAATATGAATAAAGAAAAAGCAGCATTTATAACAGGTATTAATGGACAAGATGGTAGTTATTTAACCGAATTACTTCTTGAAAAAGGTTATTATGTATATGGTATTATACGCCGTATGTCACTTATGAATACTCAACGTATTGACCATATTATTGAACAAAAAAACCCTAAATTTAACTACAATTATGGTGATATCACTGATACAACATGCTTATATCGAAATATTGAAGAAATTATTAATAAACATAAAGCAGTCGAAGTTTATCATTTGGCTGCACAAAGTCATGTCAAGGTGTCATTTGATATGCCAGAATATACCAATGAAGTAAATGCGAATGGAACTTTAAAATTACTTGAAGTATGCAGATCAATTAAAGAAACATATAAATTAGAAAAAGAAGCTTTAAAAATTTATATAGCGTGTACTTCTGAAATGTATGGCGATGTTCTCGAAATACCACAATCTGAACTAACACCATTTAACCCGTGTTCTCCTTATGCAGTTTCAAAATTGTTTGCATTTTACATGGCAAAAAATTATAGGGAAGCATATAATATGTTTATTTGCTCTGGTATATTATTTAATCACGAATCTCCTCGACGTGGTTTTAATTTTGTAACACGTAAGGTAACTATTGGTCTTGGCAAAATTTTAAAAGGTGAAATTCAGCATATTGAAATGGGAAATATAGAATCTGTGCGTGATTGGGGACATGCAAAAGATTATGTTTATGCTATGTATTTAATGCTTCAACAAAATATACCAGATGATTTTGTTATAGCTACAAATGAAACTCATACTGTTCGTGAATTTATTGAGAAATCTTTTGCTAGAAAAAACATTCATATAACATGGCAAGGAATACGTGGATCTGAAGATGAAATCGGAGTTGATGAAAATGGTATTATACGTATTAAAATAAATTCAAAATATTTCCGTCCAACAGAAGTAAAATATTTACAAGGTGATCCTTTAAAAGCACAAAAAAAATTAGGATGGAAACCAAAAATTTCATTTGATGAAATAATTACAGAAATGGTAGAAGCTGATTGTATATAAAAACAAAACTATTTCTAGTTTTGCGAAACCTTTCGATTTCTTAACCCTGTGGATGCGGCCCGGGCTTCCCGTCGCGGCATAGGCGGGCACTCACTTATTTGTCCCTTTCATGCCAAGCAGCTTATCAAAGGCTATTTTTCCACGGCTGTAACTCTTGGAGTGGAGTTTCCGCGTAGAGCTCACCCTATGATAAACCTCCATATAAAAGAAAAGTAATAGCGAGACTGGCAATGTCTTTCCCTTTCATAAATACTACACATAACCCTCACGTGGACTGTGGGAACGTACAGTATTCGCCAATAATAAATTTAATATAAAAGTGTAAGATTCTAGGGCCCGGAGGCCCTGATTATACTTTAAAATAAAAATCAATTTTTTGATTTTTAAACAAAAAAAATTTACAAATATTTTAGAAAAAATTAATATTTGTTCCACAATTTGTATTCAATGCATCTTTCTTAATTAAAGTAGTCTTTATTGCATTACCACATTTTTGTTGATCATCATTTGTTGCACGTGGACCAAATGTTTTTGTACATAATTCCTGTGCATATAAACCAGACATATATAAATCTGTAGCAGCTTGACCACATGCTAAATCTTGTAGAGGATTTGATTGATTAGAAGTAGTAGTATCATCAAAATATTCTTGATTCTTTAATATTTTTTTTTGTGTTAATGAAATTATTGAAAATACAATAATAAATATACTATATATAATTAAAATTGCTGATAGAATCCAAGAATACCAACCGCACCAAAAATTTTTATTTTTAAGTCCATTTCCACTAACAATACAAGTCAATTGCATAAGTGAAAGTAAAAAACCTGGCAAACTTACTAATAACAATAAGAATATAAAACCAAGTTTCTGACCAAATGGTATATTATCTTGACTAAATAATATATTTAATGATAATGCAATAACTGCTAATAAAATAAATAATGCAGCGTATTTACTTTGCTTACTACCTGTAAATACGCTTAAATCTATCATTACTTATAATAAATATAAAAATATAATTAACTTTTTTGTTGTTTATTACCTATACTTGAAAATCCTTCAACATTATTATCATCAGTTGTTGTGGCTGATATTAATTGACTAGTTATAGAATAAATATCATTTGCAATTGGAATAGTTGGCATAGCTACATTTGATAATAAAGGTAAACTATTTTGTGGTTGTTGAGATTGCGAATCAGTAGATACTGATATGGGTGCTGTGCCTTTATTAGAAGAAGAAGTCTTAGCTGATGGGGCGGAGTTAGTAGCTATAGCATTTGCTGTTTCGATATTTTGATTAAATTTTTCTACATCACTTTGTGCAATGTTTTTCATTAAATTTTGTTTACTAATTAATGCAAATATTGCAATTATAATAATTAATATACTATAGACTATAACTAAAGCAGATACAATCCATGCATACCAACCACACCATGGACGTTTATTACTTAATCCATTTCCGGTAACCATACAAGTTAATTGTAATAATGAAAGTAAGAAACCTGGTAAACTTACTAATAACACTAAGAATATAAAACCAAGTTTCTGACCAAGTGGTACATTATCTTTACTAAATAATATATTAATACTTAATGCAAATACCGCTAATAATATAAATAATGCAGCGTATTTACTTTGTGGTACTCCAAAGAATATATTATAAAAAGTTTCTGAGATTGCCATACTTTGTTCTATTATAATGAAATAAAATTTAAGAATAAAAAATGAATGATATATTATTTAAGATATATAATATATAATACTATAATATTCTATCTTTTACTATATTATATATGGGAATACCTCATTATTTTCGAATAATTACACAACAATATCCTAATATTTTATCAACAATACAACATAAAAAATGTAATCATTATTTTATTGATTTTAATGGACTTATTCATCAAGCTGCTCGTAAAATAATCGAGAAACCTATAGAAGAACCAGAAAATGCTATTATTGGTGAATGTTGGAAATACTTAGAATCATGTATTCGAGTAGCCAATCCATCTTTGATGGTACATGTGTGTACAGATGGTGTTGCGCCAATTGCTAAAATGAACCAACAGCGTAAGAGGCGTTATCTGTCTGTATTACATCATGAACTTCATAATAATAAAATTAATTGGGATACAAATGCAATTAGTCCAGGAACACAATTTATGATTAAATTAAATAATTCAATGAAATCAAATATACGAGATAATAAAAGTAAAGTTATTTATTATTTTAGTGGATCTGATGAAAATGGAGAAGGTGAACATAAAATTTTTGCAAGACTATCTTCTTTAAAAAAGGAAGAAGTTGCTTATATATACGGATTAGATGCTGATTTAATTATGCTTTCTTTGTTATCACATCATCCTAATATTTATCTTATGCGCGAACCACAGCATGTTGATAAAAATTTTTCGATTGATGATGAGTTTGTTTATTTAGACATTCATACACTTCGTTGTGCAATTTTAAAAGAATTAAAATTAAAATACAAATGGCCAATCACTGATGAAGTACTAGATAATCCTTATTCACTTTCTGCAAAAGAAAAGATAGAATCATATATAGTTTTATGTTTTCTGTTAGGAAATGATTTTTTACCACATATACCAAGTTTATCTTTAAAGAAAAACGGACATGATCGTCTTTTAAATGCTGCTAAATCAGCTTGGAATATATATGATTCTGGATTAATTAATTTAAATAATGATACGCAAATACCAAAAATTAATCTTGAATTTCTTCTTCATGTTTTTCAAAATCTTAAAGACGAAGAAAATGATATTATTAAAAGAATGAATGAAGAATATTTAAAAAAAAATATTCCTGCAGAAGACCCGACGTCTTGTTATGCTATTCAGAGTTCAAATAAAGATAAACTAGCATATGAATTATATAGTAATGGCTTTACAAAATGGAGAACTATGTATTATAAGCATTTATTCTTTACACGAATGTATGATACAAAAATTATTATAAATTCATGTAAGTCTTATATGACAGGTATTATTTGGACATATGCTTATTATAAACGTATGCCAAAAGATAATACATGGCTTTATCATTATGGATATCCTCCAACTGTTCTTGATTTATCAAATTACTTATCTAGTTCAATAGATATATGGAATAATAAGTTAGATGAATGGAAGCTGAATAAGAAAGAAGAATTTGTATCTTCAGTAGTACAATTATTATGTATATTACCACCACAAAGTAGTCATTTACTTCTAGATAATGCACGTTCAATAATGCATGATCGAAAACGAGGATGTGTACATTTATATCCAATCAAATATAAAATCCAAACATATTTAAAAATGCATTTATGGGAATGTACCCCCGTTTTACCTCCAATTGATATTAAATGGTTACTAAAATGTAATTCTAATTTACATTAGATGAAGATTAAGAGCTATTTATTAATATTTGAATCATTGGCACTTGTTGTATCTTGATTTGTAGCAGATTGATCTTGTTGATCTTGATTTGTAGCAGATTGATCTTGTTGATCTTGTTGATCTTGTTGATCTTGTTGATCTTGTTGATCTTGATTTGCTATTGTATTTGCTAATGTATTTGCTATTGTATTTGCTATTGTATTTGCTATTGTATTTGCACTATGTCTTAGAGAAGATGTAATTTGTTCTTCTGAAGAAGATACAACAATTGATAGAGGTGGTGGCAACAGTGGCGGCAGCGATGGCGGTGCCAGTGGTATTTGAGATACATTTTTTGTATCTATAATAGTATTCTGAGTCTGACTCTGAGTCTGATAGTTTGAATCACTATTATTTTGTTGTTGATTTAAAACTGGACTTGATGGCAATGAAGGTAAAGAGTAATTGGTATCACTACTTATAATATTCTTTTTTCGCTTTAATTCTTTTAAATATTGTTCATATAAATAATCATTTGTAGTTGTTCTTGTTTTTTGAAAAAAAGTTGGAAGCAAACTTTGAAAATATGTTTTTCTTTTTGAATAATATTCTTCATCAAATGAATTTCTTTGTTTTTCTATTTCTTTTAGCATTTTGGTATATCTTTTCATATTTATACTATTGTCATTATCATCTTGCATTAAATTTGCAAATTCTGTTAATTTAAAAGGTGTCGTTGGTACTTTCTTAGGAGTTGCTATTCCGGTACATACATCTGGTTTATGTTCAATATTTGGAAAGGTTTTATTATATTTAATAATTATTTTAAAAGGAATAGAAGGACTTTGTGATAATAACCTGTCAATCTCTTGTCGAACATATTGTATTAAATCTTGACGTTGATGTTTCTCACTTAATTGTAATTCAGTGTCAATAAACCGATAAATCATTGCATATTGCATCGCAGCACTTGCATGTAATTCTGTTTTTTCGGCTGCTTTAGTAAATCGTTGGAATGAATTTAAAAGACTGATAATTACATTAACTCCTCCTATCATATATGATATCCATTTACTTGGAAACCCAAACATTTGAGAATTATTATCACCGCCTGTTGTAAATGAACTAGCTCCAGCTAATGTACTTAATAAAATACTAGCATGTACATATCGAGCATTTATTACTTTATAATGATTAGTTGATTCAAAATGTAACCATCTCCACCCAGCACATTTTTCTCTCCACTCGGACAATAACTCCAGTTCTTCTGGAGCATACATATTTTATGTTTTATGTATATCTCTATTTTTTTACGCGAAAAAAGTAGCCACATTCATATTAAATTTTTTAATAATTTTTGAGCTTTTTCAATAGTTAATCTTTTTTCTATATCAGGATGTATTAATAAACGTACAAATTCTTTATATTTTTCATAATCTTTTGAAGGGAGTGACTCTATTGCTAACACATCATGTAAATATACAAAGCATATTCCAACACTATATATATCAACTTTTTCAACATATGAATATAAATAATCTTTTAATTTATTTTTTTCTTCTAATTTATAATAACGTTCAATTAGTTCTTTTATAATAATATCTAATTCTTTTTCTGTAAAATAATTCATATACAACTCTTTATATTTATCGTGTTTTGATATATTTCTTAATGCATTATAGTATAATTCTGTATCGCAAGTTTCTTTTGAATATTTACAATGATGTATATGTAGATAATAAAATAATTTATATTCAAATGGGTATGGAAAGTAAGTATGTTTTAAACGATCTTTATTTTTTAATGAAAAAATATCTTTATACGGTTTCATTAAACCATAATCAATAATAATAGCTTTATTCTGAGGCGTTACCAATATATTTTGTATTTTAATATCTTGATGGCAAGATTTATGTTTTTTAAGTAAATGCAATCCATCCAATATTGGTTTCATAATAAGTAAAAATTGGGATACACTCATCTTCTTCATATGATAATCAAAATACTCTTCGACTATATAGTCTAAACGTTCTCCGCCATATGGCATAATCAGTTGATACATTTTAGATGGTAATTCTATTTGTTCTTCAAATATTGAACATTCATTAGTTTTTGGATTTTTATATACATCATTCTTCTTAACAGCGCATGATGATTTTGGTATTAAAAGTGTTGATCCGGTTTTATCAATTTTAGCTACTTTTTTAGATATTTTTAGTTCAGTATTAAAGTCTGTTTTATCGAAGAATATTTTACCTACTAAATCTGAATTATTTTTTTGTTTACCAATATTCTTTTCTTTAGTTGAACATTTTACTGGAGGTTTTAGAACACATCCAAAAGCTCCTTCTCCTAACTTTGAATATGAATGCGATTCCGAACCTGAATTTTCTTTCATTGTCCCTATCAAAATAAAATACCTTTTTTATAAGAAGTATACTTATGGATTCATATCCACAATTAAAAGTATTACATGCAAAAATAAAAAACTATTACGAAAAAATACAAGATAATATAACAATTGAAGCTACTATTTTAGATACTGAAGATGTTTTAAAACAACAATTACTTAGTCAATTTTCAGAATTTGAGAAAGTACAAGAATATATTAAAAAGTGCACCATTCATCTTCATTTTAAAAGAAAAAATATTTATTTGCATAGTTTTATTTCTGTAACTGATTATGATGTTGACGTTATTATACTTAAATTAAAAAAAATAACAAAACGAATACAAATATTAATTGAAATGTTTGGCAATAGCAAGACAAATCTTGTATATTGGTTAATACCAACTCCAAATTTTGTTCGAATATTTCCAAAAATAGGAGAACAAATATCTCAGAAACATATAAATGGCGGTTATACATATTTAAATGGTAATCAAATCTATATTTATCGTGCTGAAGAGTTTCCTAAGGTTTTATTACATGAAACATTACATCATTTATTAGATAGTTCACGTTACTGGTCGAATAAAGAAAAAAATATATTACAAAATGCATATAATATTGTTGAAATAAAATCAAAAGCTTCGGCTTCATTTGAACCAAATGAGGCAATAATAGAAACTTGGGCTAATATTTTTCAATCAATATTTTTATCAATAGAACTAAATGTGCTAATTTTATTATTTTATGAAAAAGAGGTTGAATGGGGATTAATACAATCTAAGAGAATATTCATATATCAAGGGAAATATTTTCAAAAATGGAGAGAAGAAACTAACGCGTATAGTTATATTGTTTTTAGATCAATGTTACTTTATAAAATCGAAGAATTTTTAAAAATATATAATTTATATTATAATAAAAATAAGACAAAATATATAGAAAATATTACAAAATTACTTATAAATACTGGAAATGATATGAAATATGTTAATAAATATTTAAGTGAAGAAGATATTTCTACTGATTTTACATTTAAAATGAGTGTTTTTGGCGATTTATAATTACGATGCAGCAATATCAGGAGGTGTTAATCCTCGATTACTAATAATCAAACTTGGTAAATCTCTGTCAATAATAAACCAACATGGAGTTCCACTCACATTATTTACATTATATATTTTAACACGAGCATCACCATTATTTATTATATCACAACCTACCCAGCAACCACCACCAAAATGATTATATAAACCATACACATTTTTACCTTTTAGATTTGTTCCATCTGTCATACTACTGGGAACCGGAACTAATTCATAACAAAAATCATATGCATGTGAACCATTTTTATTTAATGCCGGTTCTAGCCACATTAAATATCCAGCATGTCTAATATATCCAATTACAGGAGAATCTTTTGGATTACCAGTCCAGTTAAACCCTTCTAGACAAATTCTTTCAGGATGTCCTGCTGTCATTCCTCCGCAATTATCCGTACTTGTTTGTACAGAATCAGTGGTACATATTCTATTTAATATACTGTCTGATGGTATATTATATGGACTATCTGTATTTGTGCTAGCTGATTGTAAATTTGGATAGTGTAAAACAGGGCATTTATTACATTGATCAAAATCAGAACTTGTATATGCCCAACCTAAATTTACCCATTGTTGAAGTAGAGAATTGCAATCATTAACATTGCATTGTGTTAATTGAATTCCTGGTATTCTAAAAACAGTCCTAGTATAATTATTATTAATATGTAATTCTCCAGTTTGAAAATTTCCTTGTGCATCTTGGCTACCATTGTATGATAATAGGATAGGGTCCATTTTTTTATTCCAAACAGCAGTCATATTAAAAAGTATTCCATCATAATTATTGAATGAACTAGTATCACTTGCATTAATAGTTAATTGTTTTGGTGGATATGTACATAGTTTCGGATCATTTTGATCTTTTGGACCATGTGTTGAATCATAATTTGTAGCATTTGTATCTAAACATTTATAATACGCGCATTGATTTTGATCTAAATCAGTTGCACTAGGATCATATGTTAATGATGTAGGATCTGTGCATCCTAATTTATATGTTGCAATTTTTGACGCATCAATACTAGTATAAAAATCATTACCAGGACTATTATTAATCTCAATATTAAAGTCTTCAATTATATCATATTGTGAAGGCTTACTTGCATGAGACGAAGGTGTTGAAGCAAGTATAATAGATGTTGATTGAACAGACGGAGATATAATAGAAAAACCGGATGGACTTGGATGAGAATGAGATAAAGAATTAAGTACTTTGTCTGTGTCTGTGTCTGTTAAAAAATGTTCTTTATTTTTAACTAATATTACTGATGAAATAATAACCATAAATAGAATAATTAAAAAAATAAATTTTTTAACCTTCATTCCTTAATATACTTATCATAATAAAATATCAAGTATTAATACTGTTATAAGATAATTTAACTATTTATTTTGATTATTACGTTACGACTTATTAATATCAGGAGGGATTAATCCGCTTTTATTACTAATGATCATATTTGGTAAATTTCTGTCAATAATAAACCAACATGGAGTTCCACTCACATTATTTACATTATATATTTTAACACGAGCATCACCATTATTTATTACATCACAACCTACCCAGCAACCACCACCAAAATGATTATATAAACCATACACATTTTTACCTTTTAGATTTGTTCCATCTGTCATACTACTGGGAACCGGAACTAATTCATAACAAAAATCATATGCA
>Ga0214192_1000144_pt1 | contig 42521 bp, 51 predicted proteins | sample TroBogEpilimnion_44_FD_153030 | JGI IMG/M metagenome (GOLD analysis project Ga0214192, IMG submission 153030) | Freshwater microbial communities from Trout Bog Lake, WI - 29JUL2008 epilimnion | ecosystem: Environmental > Aquatic > Freshwater > Lake > Epilimnion/Euphotic zone | place: Trout Bog... | reverse complement strand
CAAGATTTTGAATCAACTGAGAATCTGGAACCTGAGTAGTTTGGGCCATACCACCGACGCTGAAGCCAGAGCCGAGGTTATGCTTATATGTAAGCTGATAAACGTCATCAGTCTTAGAACCAAGATCGCCAACGGCAGTATCCTGACCATAAGCAGCAGTCAAGCTATCAGTGCTTGCTGGTGCTACAGCTTGTGATGTAGTTACAGCAGGTGCTGCTGCTGGAGCCTTCTTCTTCTTAGGAAGATCGGTTGCAAATGCACTTGTTGCGAGAACAACAGCGGCTGCAGTGATTAGTAGCTTCTTCATTTATTACTCCTTAGTTTTAAAATAAAGTTAAGATATCTCTCAACCTTTTATGATTATAGTATATAAATTCGTATTAGTAAAGTGTTATTTATTTGGCTGGGAGATAGGGACTCGAACCGATCACCTACTGCGTGCAAAGCAGACGCTCTACCAACTGAGCTAATCTCCCGAAATTTTAAATATCTCTTTTGATGTTTACGATAACATCATTAATATCGCTTTCAATTTCAACAATCAACGTTGTTTCATCGATAGCAACCATGCCAACATTAACTGGCCATGGAATAGATTGCCAACCGTGAGCTGCAGCAAGATCAGTAATTTGGCTATTTACATCACAATAATTTTTACCAATAAATTGTTTAAACTCTTCCACATCAATCTCCTATAAATAGTGCGTATCATTATATAGCTGCTGGAGAAACTGTATGATTCAAGAAATGAACTTTTTAGAAAAAGCATACCTTTTTGCTACGCTTTCAAATGCAGCGTACACAGATGATTGTAGTAAAAATTTCTTAGAGTTAGGAATGAAACCATATAACTATGTTCTTTTTTCTAACCAAGGTGCATTCGGCCACGCCGCATGTAATAAAAGTGATTTAATTTTAACTTTTCGTGGTACCAATCCTAAATCATTAAATGATATATATGCAGATTTAGATACTATTCCTAAGAGACATGCTAATGGTTGGGTACATGAAGGCTTTAGAAGAGAAGCTAGAAAACTTTTACCTATGGTAATTAATTACATTAGACATAATCCAAATCGTAAAATTTGGTTAACTGGTCATAGTCTTGGCGCTGCCATGGCTCTTTATATTACACAAGAGTTAGAATTTGCTGGCTACGCTCCAGAAATGTTATTTACCTATGGTTGCCCAAGATTAGGTAATAAAGAATATGTAGATTGCATTAAAACAAAACACCATAGATTTGTAAACTGTAATGATATTGTTCCAACCGTTCCGCCATCGCTAATAGGATTTTGTCATCATGGTATATTGCATTATATCAACTATTATGGAAATATCAGACAGCTAACATCATGGCAAAAATTTAAAGATAAAATGAGAGCACATTATTATGCTTTCAAAAAAGGCGAATTGTTCGAAAGTATCGATGACCATAGCATCAGTTTGTATGCTACAAGAATTAAAGATATCGACCCTAACAAATAATTATTTGTTGAAAAATTTGTAATAAATTATTAGTGAATACCAAACCATGCTGCAAGTAAGTAATATAGATCCGCCAATTAAAGAAAACCATTGGTGTAGGGAATAGCAAAAAAATATTCCCCATGCTTGGCCAGTATAAAAAAACAACGGTGAAAGCCAATGAGTACCTTTTAATGTTTTGTCTTTAATAATTTGTTGAATGTTTATAATAACAAATAGACATCCGACGAATGGAAAGAAAGCATTAATTAAATCGATTATACTTTGATCCATTGGATATCCTTTATAATGGAGGAAGAGGTGGGATTCGAACCCACGGTAGACTTTCACCTACGCTAGTTTTCAAGACTAGATCCATAAACCGCTCGGACACTCTTCCGTTATTTTATAGCTGCACGTTTGCGCAACTCTGTTGTTGAAAATCTATGATCACGGCTATTATAGATTATCTTTATTCTTTTTTTCCAACATTCAACTTTACCTGTAAATTCTGTATCTTTATATTCTTCACCAAGAAATCTAATATCGATATGCTGTGATAAAATAATATCTATTACATCAGCCTCAGTGCTGTAAGGAATAATCTTGTCAACAAATTTACAAGCATCTAATTGCATCCATCTTTCATAGATAGTTTGTGCTGGTTTATTTTTGGTATCAGGTCTATCAATTGTAGGATCTGTTTGTAAGCCAACAATAAGATAATCACATTGTCTTTTACATTCTTCTAACATTGCAATATGCCCTGCATGAAGAAGATCAAATGTCGAAAATGTAATACCAACCTTTTTACCAAACATAAACATCATATACTCCAATATTGGTTGCGGTCGCTGGTAACGCTCCAGTTCTGTTGGTTATGAGCCAACCGTGGCACTTTTCCACTACCCCGCAATAATTTTTTTGGTGCAAGTAATTGGAATCGAACCAATCTTGGAAGCCTTATGAGAGCTTGTCGACACCTTGCCGACCTACTTGCTTTTTCTTAACATAGTATTTATTATAGAAATAAAGTTTGGCCATATCAGCTGCATAATGCCAAAATCTATTCTTTTCTATTTTTGGAAGAGCATCAAACCATTTCCAAAATTCTTTATTGAAATTTTCGTTGTTTAATTCATCTTCCATATCAGTTCTCTATAATTGGTGCGCTTGGTAAGATTCGAACTTACACTGTAATGCTTCTAAGGCATTCGCCTCCTAACCGTTGGGCTACAAGCGCATTAATCTTTTTAATGTTTTATTTTTTCCAGAATTTGTTGGTTGTAAAGCATGACAATTTGGGCAAAGTAATCTGATATTTTCTAAAACATTATTATTATGATTGCCATCAATATGGTCTAATTCTAGAGGTATTTTATTATTTTGCCAAGATTCATTATTACAAATTTCACATTTATATTGTTTTATTCCATCTTCCAACAATTTAATTTTTAATGTATGACTTTTTATACATGTAGAATTTAAATATTCTAAAGCACTTTTTTTAAGTGTGCTTTTTTTACCTTTTCCACTTTTATTGCCTTTATATTGTATATTTAAATATTTAAATGCATTTTCTAATACAATAGGTCTACAATCTAATTCCTTACACATAAATGATTTAGATTTATTTTCACTTATCCAAAATAGAATATCATTTTTTCTGTTTATTATATCTTCTCTCATTTTTTATTTCCTAAATTGACGTAATAGTTTATTTATCTATTACGTCAATTTAATTAGTATTCGATGGGTACGAGTATGCATCCTCTTTTCAGTGCACGGGTTCCCATGGTTATGAGGCTTATACCTCCCCGACCACGCCAAGCAAGAGAGCCACACACCTATCGGGTGGAGAGCTTACTTGACCGTGATGTCTACACTGCCCATCGAATATTTGGAGCGGCGTACGAGACTCAAACTCGTTTCACTAGCTTGGAAGGCTAGGGCACAATCTATATACCAACACCGCATTTCTTGTTTTGCCATTTCAATTTAATAGCATCCGAAATTCTTTTTTTATGTTCTACTGATTTAGTAGAACCAGTAAGTTTTTGATTTAATTTTTAATTGTACAGACATTTTATTACTCCTTTAATTATTAATATACTATAGTATTCAATTAAAGTCAATAGAATAATTTAAGGTGGTCTATAAGTTTAGGCGATGAAGTTCTTCATTGCTTGTCTTCCTTCTTTTTGTTTTGCTCTTCTATTTTAGCGTCGATTAGCTCGACCCAATTATCAGGTATTACACCAACAAACCAACTACCTTTATCAAAGTATCTATCAGGATTATCTTGCTTATTGATATGCGCTTGTTGCCGAGTAAAATAATCAACACGCAACTTCATGGCTCTTTTTTGCCATTCGCGTTCTTGATATTGCTTTATCAGATCTTTATCTATAATAGCCCATAACTTAAACAATGCCCATACTTTAAAAGTATTCCAGGTATATTTTAACCAATTTTTCATTTCACACTCTCATAATAAATGGTGACCCTAACAGGAATTGAACCTGCTTCACAGCGTTTTAGAGACACCTGCATAACCAATCTGCCATAGGGTCGTAATAGTATTTATATTCACTTAAATTGGAGGTCTCAAAGGGACTCGAACCCCTAACCTTATCGTTCGTAGCGATGAGCTCTTCCAGTTGAGCTATGAGACCAATAATTCATTTACAAAATGTTTTAGTAATTTATGATGACGACCATGGTGCCAAAACTGAGGCATATAACTCCATGAGTCATACCAGTATTTATTTGATTCAGGATGAGGTCCAATAACACCTACATTACCTTCTATGATTGCTGCAGGATGACCAAGATCTTTATATTCGCCATACCAAGCTATCGTTTTGATATTGCCCATATCACCTGGATTTTTAATAGACTTTGCGTATTTTTTAAATTTTTCATTTTCTATAAATTTAAATGTACAGCCATCATAAAAATACATATACTCTAAATCGCTAGAGTAACCATGTGGTTTATCCCATCTAACAGGAAGTACAGTACCATAACTTCTTTTAGTAAGAGCATCTGGTTCTTTGATATATTGAACAGGCTCTGGTGTAATTAAATCAAAGTATCGAGAACCAGCCCAATATGCACCCATACAAATACCAAGATATTTTCCACCACGTTCTACATATTTTTGAATAATATCAATTTTATCTTTCAACAAAGAATCAAATATATCAGCATCCCCAATACCACCTGGAAATACTACCATATCGAATTTGTTTAAAAATTCATCATCTAATTTTGTTTCATCAAAAGAAGTGCAGCTGTGGGATTTATCCATTGCATCAGTAAAGCCAGCTGCACTATCAAATGAACAATAAGGATGATGGATGTATATTGCTATGTTAGCCATAATAAACTCCATCAAAATTGGCGAAGGTGCAAGGATTTGAACCTTGACTAACAGTTTTGGAGACCGTTGTGCTACCGTTACACTACACCGACAATTTATTTTTTATATTTTTCGCTGCATACGTATCTTGTTGTGTATGACAGTTTGGACATAAAAATCTTAAATTACTAATTTTATTGTCATTATTTACACCATTGATATGATCAAGCTGTAATACTAATTTTTTGTTATTATAATTTCCATCATTATAACACTCTTGACATTCATATTTGATTAAATTTTGTTTAATCAAACGTTCTTTAAGACGATGTCTTGGATAACTAGAATTTTCAATAAATATTTCATCATTACTGAATATTTTTCTAGAATTCGCGCAAGAATATGAACAATAAACACCATTTTTATTATGACTGTTATTGCATTTCGGGCAAAGTTTCATAAGCAATCCTCTCTATAAACATTTTTTTATATTTATAAATTATAGGTTCTAAGAACCTGCGGATTACCATCTTCCCCGACCGACAATTTTTTTATTTATAAAAATTTAATTGCAGAAATAACAAGCCCAATAACAACCAAACCAACGATTACAACTTCAATCTTTTGAGCGGTTGATAAATTAAAAAACTTCTTTTCTTCAGTAGAAACAACTTTCTTAATAGAAGCAAACTTATCTTCAACATGATAGTTCTTCATATCAGCACTAACTTCTGTTAGCTTGTCTTTAAAAGATTCGATATGAACCATCAATTCCTTATGCTTTTGAGTTTGCTCATTAATGTAATCAGTAATGTCAGCAATGTTATCAATAAGGTTGATATGATGCACTGGAGGAATGGGATCAGTACTCAAAACATGAGGGTTAGTAGATAATGGAATAGAAGCAATTGCTTGTTGAGCTTGCTGAAGAGCAGCTTCAATACTTGCTGTGTTAGATTGATCTGTTAGATTTACTTCTTGATTAGTCACGTCATTCATTATATAGCTCCATTTTGAAAAATAATATTTAGTGGAGAGGAAGATGGGATTCGAACCCACATTTCAAATTTTAAAACTCCGCAGTAGCCGTTCCTGCACACTTCCTCGAATAAGATGAGCCTCACGTGTTGGCTCGTGTAGTCTAAGATTGCGACAAGCCCACCAAACATGGTCGACACTGGATGGGCATATGGTACTTAGATCATATAGAAACCGTTGACCCGTTGGAGTCATCACTGGTTAATTCCAGATCCCTGTTGCGCATCTTACTCGTCGAGAGGCGTGGGCGGTACGTTATGGTTGCGAAGTCTTGGATTCGAACCAAAGATCTTCAGTTTATGAGACTGACGAGATGACCACTTCTCTAACCCGCAATAAATTCTGTGGTGGTTGATTTGAGGAACAACCACCGAAATCCTAACACCTTTGCATTATACCCAAGCAGCTTGGATGCGCGCTATCTATCGTCCGGTGAACCGACATTTCGATTGTGGTGCCCCCACCTAGAATCGAACTAGGTACTGATGCTTACAAGGCAACTGTTATACCAGTTAACTATAAGGGCTAAATTGGCTCCCAGAGTAGGGCTCGAACCTACAAACCTTTCGGCGCTTGATTAACAGTCAAGTACGTTTACCTGTTCCGTCATCTGGGAATAATTAAATTTGAATACCTAACTGTTTTAATTCTTTTTCTAATAAAACTGTTAGTTTTCTATGTAAAGGAAATTGTGACCATTTAGCTATATCTTTTTCAGTCTTATATCCTTTAATCTCTATATATTCATCAGTATCAATTAAATAAAAATCTGGAGTATATTTTCTTTCTTTTCCATCAAAGAAATATGCAAATGAATCTTTATTTCTTGACCATTTTATATTATTTGCATCTAGATATTGTGCATATTTTAATTCCCAAGAACCATGTAAGTCAACACCATTATAATCTATATGCATATGTTTTGCCAGAGAAGTATGCCACACTCCAATAAACTCTATATTCTTATAATAGCTTAACTTAATTATATAGTCAAGTGTTTTTTATAAATATTTTATCCTAAACATCATGAAGGAGATTATCATGAACTTATCTAAAATTAACGATTCGATTGCATTAAAAACAGTAGCTTGGATGTCAAGCATTTGGTGCGTATATTTCTTTTTCATTTGGTCAATGTTACCATCTGTAATACCATCTTTACAAGATTTTGTATTTTACGTATCTGGCGGTATTATCCAGCTTGTTGCACTACCTCTTATTATGGTAGGTCAAAACCTTGCTGGTAAAGCAGCAGAAGAACGTGCAGAAGAAGATCACGAACATCTTGTAGAAATTTTAAAAGATATTCAAGAAGATCATCAGGCTCTTGCTGATCTAGTAGCTGCACTAAAAAAGAAATAATACAGTGGTGGTTTTTCTTGTGTCAGGAAAACCACCAAACCCCGCATACGCAGCCCATCCCACGTTTCGCGTATGGCGGAGGCAGTAATCGCGTCACGAGGCCACGGTGGGTCTGCCTTATGTCAGCGTGGATGGATTTGAACCATCGATCTCAAGTGTCCAAGACTTGCGGGAACGGCCAGACTTCCCTACACGCTGTTAATATTGGTGCGAGAGGCAGGAGAATCGAACTCCTCTTACCTGAGCGAAAATCAGGAGGCCTAACCGCTAGCCGAACGCACCATAAACTTTGGTTGGCATGGATAGAATCAAACTATCGTCTATCGATTATCAGTCGATTGCTCTATCATTGAGCTACACGCCAGTAATTTGGCGAACCCAACAGGATTTGAACCTGTAACCTAGAAGTTAAAAGCATCTTGCACCACCAATTGTGCTATGGGTTCAGTATAATGGTGGGGCGGGTAGGATTCGAACCTACTCCGTTTCTTATGTGCGAGGTTTACAGCCCCGTGCCCATCCGCCGTCTGAGCAGCCGCCCCTAAATTCGTTGCTGGTTACTGCCATCCAGCATCTCCCTTTTCGCGGAGTAGGTTCATTGGATAAGACGATCGTGTACAAGGACATTTCAGGTAGCCTAAACCTATATCCAATGCATTCACACGACCAGATACATTGGTGACCGCAGGTATCCATCTCCTGCAATTATTTGGTACGGTCTACTGGGATCGAACCAGTTCCTTGAGTGCCACAAACTCACGTGCTGACCCTCAACACTAAGACCGCAAATTTATTGGCATTTGTTTCGTTAGATGATTGCTCATCTGCTCCCCTACCATCTCCGTAGGTGCTTCACCAGCAGTGCCAAACTGCTACAATTATCTCTTCAAAGATACTACATAAAATCGAATTTTGGAGTCGGTTGCTGCCGTCCTTAGCCATTGATCAGGTTGTCTTAGGATGGCAAGATGGCCCTATCATCCGTAGTACATGCGTCCATGCACGGTACCCTGTGTAGTATCTATGAAGAGATAACCGAAGTTATCTCAACGTTGAATTTAACAATTTCAATCAGCAACTATTATCAGTATAGCCTAAAAAAACTTAAAAGTAAAGAACAAAATAAAAAAGGAGCAACTTTTTTTGTTGCTCCCTGAGAAAAATCATTTTTGTTTTAGATTCTTCTCAGGCGATAATCTCCCAACGTGTTTTTGCAATCGGTGAATATTCTCCGTTGCCACAATTGAAAAGATTTTTATTTTGTAGATGCATAGTTAGTTCCTTATTAGTCATGTTTTATTTAGCCAACTTATCCAAGCATATCGACTAAACGGCCACTTTTATCTACTGCACGGACACGAAAATTTGGATTATTTCTCTTTAGGCTTTGCATTTCAATCAAAACCTTTTGTGGTTGATTTTGAGTAGTGTGATACGTACGCCATACACCCGAGGTATCTTGAGCTTGAATATCAACCTGATCCATATCATTTCCCTTTTCATCAATCATCATATTATCAGTATAGCCTAGATAATCAAAAATGTCAAGAAAAAAGTATCGTTGATATCACTGGAGTTTTTAGGTTAAAGACGAATGTTAAGGCGATTTTTAAACATTTCTCTAACGATTTCTTTTACCGCCGATTCGAATGCCCGTTTGGCCTCTTTTTTGGTTGGCCTGTAAACATTTTCTTTCAGCAGCTGAACAGCACGATGATTTTCTAGTTGCTCTTCATGCCAAATATCATCTTGGGCATCAATCATTGTCTCAATCGAATCAAATAGCTTATCAAGTTCAAATGGAATTTTTTCATTCGGCATGGCGAATTTCCTCATCATTTTTCATGTTATCGACAATAATGTATTGTGCATTTTTATCTAGTTCGCGATATGCTTCTAACAATTTTCGAACTTTAAATAATCTGTTTGATACATCTTTCAAAGTATCTTGAGCAACCTTATCATTGTGGCCATCTTCAAGATCTGATATTACAGCATCAAGATTAGCATCGACTGAATAATCAATGTGAAACTTTACACCATTTTCTTCTTCCAGCTGCATTGGTGGATAAAGAATTGCAATGAGTTGTTCAATTTTTTCGTCGGAAGTAGTTTTAATTTTCTTTTTCACACTAAACATAATATAAATCTCACTATGGTTTCAATTATTTTTTGCGGCCAATATTATATTTGGCTACTAATTCCCAGTCATTTTTTTCTTTATGAGGCAATATCTTAATTTGATTCATTGGAGTTTTTGGCTCAATAAATTTTTCAGGTTCAACAATTTTAATTAAACCCCACTCTTCCAAAAGAACAGCAATAGTGTTGCGACGACCTTTATCTTCATCACTGAAGTTAGATGGTTTTCCATCAAGAGCAAATAGCTCTTTGAAATGTACGATAAAATATTTACCTTGTTTATGAAGGATATGGCAAGACTGATATAGTTTTTTGTCTTTACGGGAAGCTACGCCAATGCGTGTAAGAGTTTCTTTAATCTTTAGAAAATCTTCTTCTTCACCTATCTTCACCTCCAATAGTGATTCTATAATATTCATAAAATGCCTCATTATTACGTTTCTTATTGTTATTATTTATTTTATTTAACATTGTAATATTATACTCCACCTTTATCGAGTTTTTTCTTGATTATCTTTATTTGATCATCAGTAAGAACTGAAACAGCTACTTTAGCTTTATCATAGCTATAACCATAATATTCTTGAATTAATTCGATATCTGAATCTTTTTTCTTCTTAGCCCATTTAGAAAACCGTTTAGCTTTACGGATAGAATAGAACAAATAATCATGTTGCATAAGTTTGTCAACATGGTGATTGATATTCATATCATTTGCATACATGATAGTATCAATATAATATGATAAAGCCCTATTGACCATAAATGGCGAATATTCTTTCTGATTCGTTTCATCAATCAATCTCTTTTTATTCAAAGAGATATCTGTTACTATGTCAAATGGATTCACTTAAACCGAACTCCCATCATAATTTCAATAAGACAAGCAGTAAGATTAATTTCAGCATCAGCAGAGAAAGCAGCTTGGTACTGATACTTAGAAAGGATAAGAATTAATTCAGCAATAGCAGGAGTATCAAAATATTTCGATGCACTATCATAAATGGTTCGCATAATCATATTTTGATCATTATCAGTGTTTTCACCAACCCATTTGCGGATCTCAGTAAAGTTTTTAGTCTTCAATAAATCCATCAATGAATTGACAGAAATTTCTGTCATGTTAGTAAGAATACCAGCATCAATACTACCTGTAGCAGCATAACGCTGAAGTTCATTAAGAACACGTCGCCAATCAGGAAAATGCTTCTGAATAACTTCTGCAACGGCTGCTTTATCAAATGTAATTTGTTCAGATTCAAGAATACCTTGAACACGTTTGAAAAACTGTCCAGCCAACTTAGCCATGTCGGACTTACTGATCTTGAAGTCAATTACTGAACACCGAGAATGAAGTGGCTCAATGATTCTGTTCTTAAAGTTACATGTAAGAATGAACCCACAATTCCGCGAGAACTCCTCCATGAAGTTACGGAGGGCTGGCTGTGTGGAGTTTGCGTTAAGATAGTCAGCCTCGTCAAGAATAACGTATTTTCTTCCACCGCTGAGGGAAACCGAAGAGGCGAAGTTGAGGATCTCATTGCGAAGCGTATCGATGTTACCATTCATACTTCCGTTAATAATAATGTAATCGCAACCTAACTGTTCAAGCATGGCTCTAGCCACTGTCGTTTTACCAACACCAGCTGAACCTGAAAGGATAAGATTTGGGATATTTCCCTGATCAACAAACTGTTGAAATACTGCCTTGAGTTCAACAGGCAGGATAGTATCCGCGATAGTTTGTGGACGATAACGTTCTGTCCATAAAAATTGGTCTAACATTCACAGTCTCCATAATAAAAAGGGGAAGAGTATTATATTACCCTTCCCCGATGATAAAGTCAACTTAGAAAGTTGAAGTAGCTTCAATGGCGATCCAGTATTCAGCTTCTGGACTTTCAAAATGAGAGATACCCTTTGAAGAAAGATTAACTGTGTAATCTCCAGGAATAACCTTAATATTTTCTACCTTGAAAATAGCACGGAAATTCTTATCCGTTTTACCGACATCAATGCTATAAACATCGCCAGATGGATTCTTCGAATCGATAGCCTGTAGAGAAACATTCGAACCATCACCAACTACTGCGAACTCAGGAAGTGATAGAACACCAAGAGCCTTAAGAATGTCAGTAAGATTAGCATTAGTAAGCTGGAATGTTACGTCAACAGAAGGAAGTTTAATTTCCTTATCTGGCGGAGTCTTAATCGTTGTCTCATCAGCAAAAGTATAGTTTACGCTACGACCAGTGCTGTCGCTGATCTTTACGTAACGATCAGTGAATGAAAGATCTGGATCTTCAAACAATGAAAGAGTGCTGAGGAAACGGCCAAGATTGTAAATAGCAAACTTATTCGAGAAACTAGCAGGAACAGTAGCACGTGCCATGATAGTCTTATTGGGAGAAATAGTAGATACCACATTCCCTTCCTTGAAAAGCATCGAAGGATTGACGCTCGAAAAATTTTTCAATACGTTGATAGTCTTTGTATCTAACTTCATAATATAGTCCTTTTCACCAGTTAAAATTACTTAGAAGGCTTTTTTGACTTGCCACCAAGAGCGGCTGGATCAGCAGTAGCTGAAGCACCAATAGTAGCAAGATCTGCAAGAGATCCACCAAAGATATAAGAGCCGACATGCTGCATCTTCATCCATGGGCAGAACCAAGTCTTAAGACCAATATTCTGCGCTTTCTGACAGAACCAATAATCTTCAGAAAGATAACGCTCAGACTTTGCATCGACTTCAGCTTGGAAGTACATCATGATCTTACGCGAACCGTCAAATGCTTCAGTACGAACATGATCAGGACGATACATGTACTGAGGATATGAATCCATAAACTTCTGAAGTGCTTTCTTAGTAATCATCATGAAGCCAGTTCCAATTTCAAGAACTTCAACAGGCTCATTGATAGGAATCGAACCAGTGTTATTCTTAGGATTGAAAACGTAGTCACCAACAAATCGCTCAAGAACATTTGGATCTTCATCAGCAACACCCTTATCAACTGCCAACTTGATCTTTTCCCAGCTGATGCATTTCTTAGGATAAGGGCCACCGATAACATCATACTTGTCTGGATCACCAGCCTGTAGAGCCATAAGAGCAAGAACATCTTGAGGATTAAATCCAATGTCAGAGTCAATAAACATAAGATGTTCGGCTTCAGAACGCATGAACTCATCTACGCAATAGTTACGTGCACGAGTAATCAAAGATTCATTGAATAGGTAATAGAACTGTAGAGGAATGCCATATTGAGTGCAAAGAGCAGACAAGTCAGCAGTTGACTTTGCAAACATACCAGCGCACTGACCACCATACATTGGTGTAGCAATAAAAAGTTTATTCTCACGTAGTTTTTCGATTGGGATATTAATTTCCATTATTTACTTCCTTCATTATCATGTACATGTAGTTGTATCATTGCGTAGTGAATCACTTTAATCAAATCTTTTCGCCAGTCATCACGGCTACCCTTTTTACCATAACGCTGCGCATACTTCATAACATTACCCATACAGAATCCTGTACCATGCCCAGAGTCAATAATGAACTCTGTTGCTTGGAATTTATTTTGGGAGTAATGTTCGCTGTATGTTTTATTTATATAGTTAGAAATTTCCTCAATATATTTTTTTTCATTATATTTATAAACAGGCATAATATTTTTAAGATGCAAAGTTTCAGTAGGAATAATTTCGTTGAAATAAACTTTATTAACATTATCAATGCTTACATTATTAGCACTGGTATTCCAAATAGTTCCAGCTGGCCCATTAGCACCTTTTGGATTTTTTGTTGTATTATCTGAACCTGTTGCACCAAAATTTGGAGTACCAAAAAGATTAAGATTTTTAGTCGTCATTGCAGGTATATCCACACGTTCTAATTTATTCATTATAACCTCTCCAATTAATAAAGTAAAGGCTTTTCCATGCCTTCTTTCCAAAAATAATATTGAACATCCGGATGCATCAATTTCATTAATTTTAAAACTTTTTTATTATCTTCATAATGTATTTGTACACCATTTGCTTTTAATATACTTACTTTAAAAGCAGCAGCATTAGCAACAGATCTAGATTTATCTAAAAGATATATATCAACAACTCGTTTACCAAAATGTTCATCCATCCACAATTTAGTTGCTGCATAAACATCTGGTTCAAATTTTCTTGCTGATACTGCAATAAAAAAAGGTTCTTCTGGTTCTAACAATTTTCTAGCATTGCGATAGTAATAAACAAGTTTGCGTTTACGTTCTTCTCTTTCTTGTTTATTCATTCTTCCCCATTTTTTTTCTGAAGGTGGCGGTCCTTCAGCTAAAACACCATCGATGTCATAGGATACTATCACATTGTTGCTCCCAAATTTTCTTACGTTCTTCAACACTCAATAAAACAAATTTATCAAGATCTTCAGCAGTATTAACTGGATAACACCATTCCAAACCTTTATTACCTAAAGGAGCGAGTACTGGAATACCAGCATAAAGAGCATGATACGCTCTACCAGTGTGCCAACCTGTTACTGCATGTTTTTTATCATACAAGGCGAGACAGCCATAATAATTGCGATAAAATTTACGACGATTTTTTTGCAATGGAACATCAACAAGTTCGAATTGATAATCTTCCCACTCTTTTGCTTTACCAGCAATTTGCAAAGATTTAGCAGTACCGAATGTTTTAAAATATGCAGCACGTCCTTGATTACGACCAATGTAAACAATTTTATTAATTGTTCCTGCTGAAAAATTATCGAACTCCATACTAGCATTCATCGGCATATGAACGCACTTAATACCTTCTGGTGCTTTCAATACTTTTAATGTTTCTTGCACATTAACTGCATTTGCAATGATGGTCCAACGATTCCAGTTCTCATTAGGAAGTAATTCCCATAAGAAAGATAAGTCTGGATCATCGCAAATAAACCAAACATCACCTGTATGATTTTTTACATAGCTAACTGTTTTGTCCCAATCTTTACCATAAAACTGAAGATTAGTGCCACCAAATTCAAGACAAAGAATATCAAATTTAGCATCATACTGTGGAAGCAAACCGTCATTTTTTGTTTCATCAGTTGTATCAGAAAGCAATTCTATTTTGTATTTGTTTTTTCCACCAAATTCTTTGAATAAAGCTACTCTCTTATCGACCCAAGCACCACGAGTGCCAGATTCATTTGGAGTAAGGCCAATTTTACCAGCTACTCGACGATAACCAATAGTACGTCCAGTAGCTGGTGCTGTTGCATTGTTATCATAGAACCATTGAAGAACATGTTCTTCGTCTAAAAAACTATGCAATGACATTAGAAGAATGAATCCAAACTAGCCGATGTTTGAGCGATATAAGGATCTGCCATATTGTGAGCAGCCATATAATCATACCATTCTTGTTCTTCCCACATAGAAGGCGAAACACCATTCCAAAGTGGACGATGATACTTGTGATCTTTATTCAAACGACGCTCATCAATATACTGTTTACGAAGATTTTCATAATCCCAAGATTTTAAATCTACCATCTTTTCACGGAAGTATGAAACCAATGTAAGACGGTCATTATCATCTCCAATAAGTGCATCATTACCGTGAATACCGCCGTGATTATTGACAAGCAACATATCACCAGGCTGCAAATTAATAGCGATACGATATTCTGGAAGAATAAACTCAGCACCCCTCCAACCTTTACCTTCAGGGCCAGTAATTCCGCAAATATTCGAGAAACCTTCATGCAAATCTCCAGCGTCACGATGACAAGCAGTACGCCAATTATGGTTAACTGTTAGTGTTGTAAATACAGTTCCTTCGACAAGGAAACGTGGATCTAACTTATCAGCTTCGCGACGTTGAGCAGCCCAACGAACTGGAAGTAATTCGCGGAACTGTGCATTAAGTTTCTGAAGATATGGGAATGCTAGTTTAAATTTCTCACGGTTCTTTTCAGTATAAGAAGTTTCACGACCATAAGGAATACGTGGATAACGATCGAAATAACCAGCAATGCCAGACATTACCGACTGAGCATAATTCGTTTCAGAAATATAGTTGTTTATAATATAATTAGCTTCTTTAATTTGCTCTTGACGTGTTAAATTTTGTGCGCCAACAAGCCATTCTTCAAACCAACCATGGTATTCAGGATACTTAACAGTTACAGCTGAACGAAGCCAAACTTGGCCACGTGTTTCTTCCTTAGAACCTTTCTTGTGGCTTTCACGAATTGATTCGATCGTTGTGCCATCATCGATAGTATTTTCTGGACGAGCAAGGAATGAAAGAATTTCAGTTTGTTCAGGTGTTACCCAATCACGATTACCACGACCTTCTTGACCAAGCTGATCTCCGCGAGGGCCAGCCGCCATACCACGATTTTGAGATTCAGTAGCTGCTTCTCTCAAGCCAGCATAAGCTGCATCCATTTCTTCTTTAGTAAACACATTTTTACGATATTTGAAAATGATGTTTTCTTCAGAAGTATTGCCATCAAGAGACTCAGCATAAAGATCACAATTTTCAGTGATGATTCGATCTGCATAATCTTTACAGGTAATAAATGTACCCATCGTTTCTTCGGAATCGATTTTCTTTTTTACTAATACTTCAACCATTGTTTTCTCCAATAATTATCCACTATATTAAGTGTACTAGTATATAGTACAATTGTCAAGTTATTTCTTGCTCTCAATGATAGATTTAATATCTGGAGGAGTCCAACCTTCTGGCTTTTGAATCTTGCCATCTTCACGACGAATTACTTTACCATCAACTAGCTTGGCCATGTTGCTACGGTGTACTTCATTGAAAATTTCATCAAGAGGAATACCATATGATACAGCCGTTCCGCAAGCGATGTAGATAATATCTGCAAGAGCATCTGCGATTTCTACAAAATCATCATCAAGTTCAGCTTCAGAATATTCTGCAATTTCTTCCATAAGCAAATTAATACGCAATGCCCGTTCATTGCTATCAGGTAGTTCTGGCTTTTCGCCAACTCGCTGACCGAATGCTACATGGAAATCTTTCACATCAGTAAAGTAACTCATTCTGCTAATCCTTTAAACATTTGTTTACGACCTTCAACACCAAGTTGATTATCGAATATTTCTTTAACACGTTGTAACATAGCACAAGCCATAATCATAACATCAGCCGAATCATCACACATCATAATTTGCATATCAACAGGCTTCATCAGTTCTTTCATTCGACTTTCTACTTTTTTAAAATCAAGTTGCTGTTTCATTTTAAATCCATTCTGGTGGCTGACGATCAGTCCATTTATGTAATTTTAATTTACCGTGTCGGTAATAATTGCGATAACTTTTAACAGGATCATTAGCAACTTTATATTCATCAGGCATGCACGAAGGCATAGGCGTCCAATCAAATTCTCCTAAATTTTTAGGAGGCGACTGGAGCATATATGATAGTTCGCCATGACATTTATGCTGTTTGCCATAACGATATGTATACTCATCCATAAGAGCAAAAAAATGTTCAGCAAGCCAATGGTAGTTTTCTATAGAAGTGCGACACCAAACAGCTGAAGGATGATTTATATGAGTCGCCTGATATAAAACATTATCACGAGCATCGTGCATAAGCCAGATTTTCTTTTTGCGACCAGTTTTGGTCACGCCTTGTTGTTCTTTGCCATCAATAACACGATGAGCAGTAGAAAGAAGTTGTGCCGACTCTAAGATCATTTTAACGACGTGTTTGTCGACTAATGATTGAGCGGCGATAATTGGGTCGGTGTGTACATAGAAAATGTTCATTGTTTCCACTTTTTAAAAGCAATATCCCTGTGGTATTTGTTAGCTCTATTATAATACGTGATTCCATTCAAATAGTCAAGCGAATGTTGGAACGTTCTTGCAGTAAGACCAGTAAACATTTCTGTTACTGTTTCGCCATTTGGTAATTGGAATCTTACCTTAACATGTTGTGGTCTTTTTATTTTAACAAGAAGTTTAGGATACATCAAGCAGCTTTCTTCAAGAATAACCTGTTCTTCGCTTTGAACAACGATTCTTGGATTAAAACATACGAAATTTTCAGGCTGACCACGCATACCGAAAATACGATACGGCTGGCCAACTTGATTTGCTGTTAAAGTAATAGCATTGTTGTCATACATTGTTTTAATAAGATCCTTCGCAAATTCAATAGGATCAAATGGTGGTTTAATAAAATCAAATTTTTCGCATTCTTTAATTAAAATAGGATCAGTATTATCTACAATTTTCATGCTGCAATCCTCGAGAAGTTTTTGTGTTTTTCAAATTTAATAACATTGTTGAATTTATCACTGATTTGATCAGTTTTATGACTGATGATAAATGTATTTGTATCAGTTGTAATAGTGTTGAGAATTTTCATAAATTCTTCAGTTCCATTGCTATCTAATGAGCTATCAAACACTTCATCCATGATAAGAATATTGGTGTTAATTGAATTGCGAAGTTTAGCAACCGCTCGCCACGTGAACAATATCGCAAGATTAATACGCATCTTTTCGCCTTCACTAAAAGAAGCATAACTAAATTCATCTCTATGTCTTGACTTGATAGTTTCGTTAAATTCTTCATCAAGTTCAAATTGAACAAAGAAATCCATCGCTGAAAGATATTTGTTAATTAGCTTGTTAATGATAGGAATATATTGGCGGATAATTTTTGATTTGATGCCACTATCTTTAAGAAGGATAGCAGCCGCTCCGTAAATATTTTTTTGATCATTTAGTTCATTAGTTCTATCAGCAATTATCCCAAGATCTTCTTCTAGCTCATAAAGTTTACTTGTATCTTGTTCTTCAACAGTTTTATGAATAGAATTTATTTCTTCAATCAATTGATTTGTGTAAGTAGTCAACGAATTAATTTTTGTTTCAACAACATGATAATCCATTACCTTTTTTCTGACTTTGGCATTAATTTCAAACATGTTTTTTATTTCGGTATTTACTTTATCATATTCTTCTGAAAGTTTAGTAAGACCATCTTGAATTTCGACAATGTTATTATTTCTCGAATCAATAGCTTCACATTTAAAATTATAATCAATTTCTTGTTTGCAAGTTGGGCAATTATCATGATTGTTAAAGAAAGAAACTTCTTTATTAACAATAGCAAGATTTGCTTCAATTTTATGTTTTAATGACTCGAGTTTAGTCATTTTCTTTTCAAGAGTTTCAAGATCGCGTGTTTGGCTTGCTAACTCTTCTGCTTCTTTATTAATATTTTCTTTTTGAATTACCAAAGTTTTAATTTGTTCTTTTGTTTCATTAATACGTTCATTTTTATCAGCAATAATAGCATCATTGTTATTTTGCATTTCTTGCATATGTTCTTTGATTAGTTTAATCTTCTCAGAAAGAACTTTATGGTCAGATTGATTTTGAACTAGATCTTCTTTATTAACGGTAATTTTATCTTTCAACAAACTATTCATTGTTGTGAAGATTTGAAGGTCAAGAAGGTCTTCAATAATTTCTCTACGTTGACCACCTGACAGCTGCATAAAAGGTAAAAACGTAGCTGAACCAAGAACGATTACTTGTGAAAAAGATTTATGATTGATTTTAAGAATTTGTTTTTCAACAATCTCTTGATAATCTTTCATTTCTGCAGATTGATTCATCAGCTTACCGTTTTGATAAACTTCAAACACATTTGGTTTAATACCGCGAATGATTTTATAATCATTAGATGATATTGAAAATTCTACCTCAACTACCATTTCTTTACGCGTAATAGAATTAAGCAATTGTGATTTGTTAATTTTTCGAAATGGTTTACTGAATAGTGCATATGACAATGCATCGAGCATGGTAGATTTACCAGCACCATTTTCGCCAACGATCAAAGTAGTATTGTGTGTGTTAAGATTAATTTCCGTAAACAGATTACCTGTAGAAAGAAAATTCTTCCATTTTAAAGATTTAAATGTTATCATTCAACAGCCAATGCTTCATTATATAATTCTACAATAGTATTTTCTAATTTTTTCTTATTGAAATTTGGTGCATTAATTTGATCAATATATGTTTTGAAAATGTCAATAGTTGACTCTGCTTCATTAACAATATCATCATCATTTTCAAGATACAAATTAAGATTATCTTCTACAATTTGCATTTCTAATGGATTGCATTTTTCTAAATTTTCAATAAACATATCAAAGAAGTAAGGATTTGTTTTATTAGTAACAATAACCTTAACCATCTTACCTTTGTACTGTTCAAAATCATGGTCAAGGATTTCGGTAATCATTTTATCAGCATCATTATACCAAACCTTATAGAACATTCTATATGGATTGCGGATAAAAGTCAACTCTTTCGTTTTTGTATCCAAGATATGAAAGCCTCGAGGATCCTCGAAGTCAGACCAAGTAAACTCAGCATGGCTACCCAAGTAATGAATATTACCAGATGTAGAACGATGGTGATAGTGGCCACTAAGTACCGTTTCAAACCTGTCGAAGATTTTAGGATCTTCTCCATGTGAGTTGATACTTCCCTTGAACATTTCGAAGCCAGCGAGTTCCAAGTGGCCACCCACGATAGTCGCATTTGTTTTCCTTATTGCTTCAAATATTTCTTCTTTGTTTTCACTATTAATCCAAGGCAAAAGAAGAATTGGCATTTTGTCAAAAATTAATTCAACAGGAGAACTATCATAAACATGAACATTTTGATACTTACCTGATACTAATTCATCAAGAGCATTTACACTATTTGTGTTTTTGTAATACACATCATGATTGCCAGCAATCAAATGCATCTCAATATTATTTTGTTTTAATGGCTCTAGAAAATCTTCTCTAAGTCGTTTTGCAGTGAGAAAATTAATGTATTTGCGGCGATCAACCAAGTCCCCCAAATGCAAGATATTGCTGATTCCATCACGAAACAAGGTAGGAAAGAATACATCATCGAGGAATCGTTTTGAGTTGTCGTGGAATGCGATGTTGTCATTGCGAATCCCCCAATGCGTATCCGTGATTATCGCTATTTTCATTATCAATATCCTCTATCTCAAATTTCTCAATACCAGATTTTTTAGTTTTAATATTTTTCACTTCATTTAATTTATTTTCAAACGAGCTAATAATATCATTAGAAAAGTGATTACTATTCATACTAACACCTTCTTCATTAAAATCCATCAAAAATGAATTTTGATAATTTTTATGTTTAATATATGATTGTTTCTTTTCTTTAGCAATTCTTCTAATAAATGCATTCCAAGCAATTTGCGTGAAATAAGCAAAAGGATTATTATATCTATCAGGATCAAAATTATCAACTGCAGCTATACAGTTTTCAATACCATCAGCAATCATTTCGTCTTTGTAAGTATAGCTTCCGAAATTTGGTTTAGTAGCTAGTTTAGTACAAATCATTAATAGGCATTCGCCAATATATCGAGGAATCTTAGGCGCTGGTCTATTTTCGCTTGCAGCTAATATACGGGCTGCTTTATATTCTTGCATTTTTTCAAAAAGAGTTTTATTGTTAACGTAATGTGCTTTTTTCTTACGAGCAGGTTTTGCGATGTGATCTTTGATTGCTTGTGAATATTCTTTCGTCATTTATTGTACTTTCAAGTTTACTGGATAAATTTTATATTCAAATTTTTCCTCATTATAAATTTTCATACGTTCAACAAAATGTAATATAGTAAAGTTTTTTCTGGTTTTCCAAGAAAGGTCATCAGCTATATCATAAAGGGTAGCGGTTTCTTTGCTATCTGATTTACGCAAGCCACGACCAATAGATTGTAAGTTTCTTATTTTAGATTTTGAAGGACTAGCAAATATGATGTTATGCAAATTACGAATGTTAACTCCTGTACTAAAAGTCCCGTAACTAGCGACGATAATACTGGATGGTGATTGCTCCACGATTTTACGAATTTCTTCACGCTCTTCTCCATCAACGCCACCATGGACAAAATGAACAGGAATACCCTGATCTTTTAACATGTCATATAATATTTTGCCATGCTTTTCTACATATTGAAATAATAACAATGTATTGCCTTCAAGAGACAATGCTAAATTTTTAATAAAATTGTTTCTTTCAGGCAACCCTACAAGAAAATCCATTTCACTCTTATAATCTAAAGTGGTTGTAGCCTTACGCACGTTATCAGGATACTTTAGTATTATAGCCTTAATTAAGAAATTAGACAAGTGTTTTTGTTCAATTAATTTTGAGGTAGTTGTAACTGATTTAACTGCACCAAATAATCCTTCAAGAACTAACTTATGTGTTTCCGTACCGTCTAGAGTTCCTGTAAACCCAAAACGATACTTGCAATTATTAAGTTTTGTCATTATAGAAGTAAGAGATTTGGCTTTGAATAGATGCGCTTCGTCGCCGATAACTACGTCAAATAATTCGAAATACTCTTTAGGTATCTTATATATGCTCTGCCAAGTTGTACAATATATCATTGGTTTGTTTTCTTTAATTTTAAGTATTTTCAATTTTGAGTTTCCTTATAATCAATCCTTTCATATTGCCTCTTTTTGGTATTTTACCATTTAAAATATAATTAAATGTGGATACATTCCAGTCCATCTTCTGACAAATTTCAAAAACAGTCAAATCACCATCAATATCAATCCAAGTAATTCCGTTATCTTTACTATATTCATAATTATTTTTTTTTGTTAAATAGTGGTTCTTACCACTGGTTTTTTCTATTTTTTTTCTCTTTGCTTCTTCATTATACATGGGATTGTTATTAACAAATGGATTAGACCCATTATATTTTCTTTTTTTCATAGTTTTTTCGTGAATTTTTTTTATTTTGAAAGGACTATTATTTTTCATATATTCAATTTGCTTTTCTCTCGAACCATCATACCAAGATATTTTAGCTTTTTCTCTCATTTTATTTTTATACTCTTCGTCGTCCCATAACTTTTTATAATATTCACTCTTAAGATTAGATAATTCTATTTTAAGTGATTCATATAATTTCGAATTTTGATATCGATTCAATGTATTTTTAGATTTCATGTTCATACAAAAAAATGCATTTAATACTTTAAATCTATCTTTCCCGAATATAAATTTTGTCAACAATAAATGTGCTATGTAGTGTTCTCTTGCACTCAATTTTATTAGATTATCTTTAGAATTATCTCCGCCTATTGATTTTGGTAAAATGTGATGAGTTTCACAATATGTTCCAATTTCAACAGGATATAGTAATCTTTTCTCAATTAAAGATTTATATATTTTAAAGTATTTGTTGTTTTCTTTGTTCTGATAACCATCTATCGTCAATTTCGTCATTTTCAGTAATATCCTTTGCTTTTTTATATTTGACATTACTATTTATAATTTTTATATTTTCATTGCCTTCAAATGTATATTCATTGCCGTCTTCGCAATAAAAAGTAAAAAATATTGGATTCTTTTCTTCACCTGCGGTTATCTTATGAACATATCCTTTAAAGCCATAGTCAGCAAAATCACTGGCAAGCTGACTAACAAGAGAAGTAGTTGGTACAATAATAAGAGTTTTTGCATTATAGTATCTCGTCAATAGATAAATGATAAATGATTTGCCAGAAGCTGTTGGAGATAATAGAAGGGAACGACGATTACGAACGGCATAAACAAATGCATCAATTTGATAATCTCTACGTTCAAATTTTTCAGGTATATTTAATGTATTAATAAAATCATTTGCTTCTTTTAATGAAAATTCTTCAGCAGAAAAATCTGTAATATAATCAAGTTCGTAGTTTCTTTTATTACAAAATTCTTCTACGTATTTTAAAAGGCCACCATAAAGCATACCAGTCATAGTATTGTAAAGTCGAATTTTACCATCCCAAAATTTACTTTTATAGGCTGGCATAAATTTTGCACCTGGAACATCGAATGTAAAATATTCATTCAGTTCATAAGCAATTCCTGGATCGCATGTAACTCTATTATAAGTTTCATCGACTTTTTCTATCTTAACTATATCCATTAGCCACCTTGAGTAAATCTGATAAAGTCGATAGCAGCTTTAATCTGATACCCTCTATTTTGCAATGATTTTAATATTGATTCTAAAAATTCTATTTTTTCTAATTGGTAGCCAATTTTTAATGATAGCTCAATAATATCTTTATCGGCATCAATATATGTAGGAATATCTCCTTTAAGAATTAATCCACGGGATGGCAGTTCCCATCCTTTATCTTTTTGTTCTTTAGTTGGTCCTTGAGTATAAAACTCATATTTTTCCAACTTCAATTGTTTCATATCTGCTTCTAGCTTACGATAAAGCAGCCGTTCAGAAACGTAAACTTTATAATACTTATGATGTAATTTTTGGATCTTTATAGATTCATCATCCAGCTGTGTTTTGTCAACATCAGTATCTTTATCCCACTCTTCAAATATAGATTCAATTTTCATCAATAAACTCCACTCAATAATACCATTATAAGTTAATGTAGTATAAAAGTAAAGTTAAATCTTTTGAACATCATAAAGAATATATCTGAATGTAGCAGTAGCTGTAATGTAATTTACATCAGTATCAGTTGATTGAAAAGTAATATCAGAAAGGGATGTTGGGAATGCGTCTCTAAATGTTACCGCATAATTTGGATTTTTTGCAGAATCAGAAATAAGCAATGTAATATCAGAAAGAACACCATTACCTGATGTAATTGAATTAACTGCAAGATTAGCATATTCTTGATAATTATCTGGGAAACCTAATGATCTTAACCAGTTATGTATTTCGAACCAGTTTTGTAATTCTTCATCAACTTTATATGTTATTGTTAAATCACCATATTGCAAATGTTCACCAGCTAATGGAATATTAGTAAATGGGTTAGGTTGTACTGCAAAGTCTAATGATAATGATGGAAGATTGACTTTTTGAATAAAGAAGTTAGTATATGGTGCACGTTTAATCTGGAACTGAAAGTTAAGTGGACTTAAGAAGTTTTTATTATACGGGGTATTGTCTATCGCTGTAGTAGTAACCATTATTCATTCTCCATATGATCACTACTATTTATCATCGCCTCATATATGATTATACTGTAGTTTTACAAAGTAGTAAAGAAAAAAAGGGAGAGCCGAAGCCCTCCATTAGTTAGCAAGTTGTTCTTGCTGTTTTAATTTATTTATCTTTAACATATTTTAGTGTTTTTATTACTTTTTCTCTATGTTCAGGAGACAGTTTACGCCCTAATTTAGCAGCTCTAAGTTTGGCTTTATGTTCTTCAGTAAACACGCGACCTTTGTTTGCATTAGATATTTTTTTAGCTGTTTCTATTGTACATGGACCAATAGATTTACCTTTTTTAGAATGTGATATTTTTTGTCCAATTGTTTTTACTGAATCTGGATATTGATGCCATGGCTTTTTAGAAAACAAATTCAAATTATAATAACGTATTTTTATTTCTTCTTTTTTTATCATATCAAAATATCTTTGTTCCTCAATATACATTTGTTCTCTTGATAAATTTTTTTTTAAAATACGTCTTTTGAAATCTTGCGGTCTACGATTATATGTATCACGCATCCAATTGGAAGAACATATATATCCATCATCAACTGTTCCCCAATGACATCCTACGTAATATCTTTTATGTTTGCGATCAAACCAAAGATATACAAATCCATATTTTTCTGCCATTATATCCTCCAAAAGAAAAAGTCAGGAGTTTCCCCCTGACTTTATTTAGTTTACTTTTATGAAAAGTATAGTGACTTACATAAGATTGTTGACGATAACACGACGGTAATACTTGTTACCAGTGTTAGCACCACCAAGAATAAGCTCACCAAGACCTGAGTAAGTACCTTCAGCGAATGGATTTGCAACCATGCCGTAACGAGTCTTGAAGCCGATTTTTGGCTGGAAAGATTGCTGATCAACAGCACGAACCATCTGTAGTGGAACGTATGGGCAATAGAAGATACCAGCATCGAATGCTGAAGAACCCTTATAGCCAACAGTTAGATAGTTACCACCGATTGCGTATGGATCGATATAAACCTTTAGGCGACCATTTAGAACACCAGCGAAGGTGTTACCAGTATCGTCAACCTGTAGGTTGTTTGAGTTAAGAGCAGGAGCGTAATCAAGAACACCAGCCATCTGTAGAGCGGAAGCAACGTCCGAAGAACAGATAACGATGTTACCCTTACCACGACGAGTCTGCTTAGCAATCTGGTTAGCTTCACGTTCCAACTGGAACATAAGACCCTTGAACTTTTCTACTGACCAACGACCGTTTGAGTCGGTATCAAGATCGAAAACACCAGCAGTAGTTGTATTATCCATAGCACCCTGAGTAGCAGTGATATTGATAGTACGAACAACTTCACGGTTGATTTCTGCAAGAATTTCAGCCGAAAGGATGTTAGCAAGTTCAGTCTCAGCGTCTAGACCATGGATTGCCTTAAGATCTTGAGCAAGTTCCATAGTATATTCTGCCTTAAGGGCACGTGACTTAGCAGTAACAGTAACTTTTTCAATCGAGAAAGCCATCTGTGGAATATCGCCAGGACCAGCTGCACCGTTTGCATAATAAGATGCGCCAAGAGCTTCAGCAGTAGCAACGGACATACCGCTACCAGTGTTGTAAGTGTTAAGCGAAGTCAATGGTGAAGTATTAGTTGCACCTGGAATAGTACCAACAGCATTCTGACCGAGAGTGTTATTGCCGCTTACTACTGAAGAGAAAGCAGTGTTAACTTCGTTATAGAATGTTTCGTTTACGTTGTTGCCACCGTATGAAGTATTTGAAGTGCCATTGCCTTGGTTATTGTACTTCGAACGCATTGCGAAGATCAAACCAGTTGGACCAGTCATTGGCTGAACGCCGCAGATGTCATAAGCAATGAGGTTAGGCATTGAACGACGAACGAGCGAAATAAGAACAGGATCGAATGTATCGATACCGCCTGTGCCCTGAGTCGAAGATGAAGTGCCCATCTGGTTCATTGCAGCAGTTTCAAGACCAGTTTCCATAAGAGTCTGGTATTGACCATGCGATGCAGATTCCATAAGAGCACGTTGAGTGTTCTCAAGAACTACTGCAGTTACAGAACGGCGATGGCTGTCCTGGATTGGGGATAGATCAGCGTGCTCAAGAATAGGAGCCCACTTTCTTTGAATTTCCTCAGCTAGATACATTTGTTATCTCCTTTATTGTATCAGTATAATTTTATTTATAAAAAATTATTTCTTAATTGATCTTGAAATCGCTTGGACATACTTATTAACAGATGGGTCGATGCCAATTGTACCATATGTCATTTCGCCTTCAAAAGTTTCTTCTTCAATATTAGTTGAAGTAGGTGCTCTTTTTGCATTTACAAAATATGTTTCCTTAATGATTGATAGCTTTCTGCTATAAGTATCAATGTCACCATCAAAATCAACACCCTCAGCTAGAGCAGCGAACTTTTCTTGCTGTGAAAGAGCTAAACCATCGAAGTATGATTCAAGAACTGTTTCTTTTTCAACTTCTACCATTGCTCTTTTAATTTCAACGTTCTCGTTGATCTGCTCATCGAGCTTTGCTTCAAGAACTTCTACCTTATCAGCAAGAGCTTCAATTACATCAACCTTGTCCTCTGGGACTTCAATGTAATGCTCTGCGAAAAGATTCTTAAGACCAGTGATAAAATCATTGGTAATTTCATTGCGAAGGGTTGTTTCAATAGCAACTTGATTATCAGTCATCCATTGTTCAACAACATAATCGAGATAAGAATCAACACGAGATGTAATTTCTTCGTTGATTTCTTCAACAGCTTCAGTTAATTTTACTTCATAATCTTCTTCAAGACGAGCAACTTCAACCATTGCGCGAGCAGTAACTGCTGCTTCAAATAGTGTCGATGCTTTTTCTTTAAATTCTTCAGAAAGATCCTGACCAGCAAACATTTCTTCAACGTCTTCTTTTACAGAAATTTTTACCATTGGCATATTAGCCTTTGGACCTTCTTTACCAACAGCATGCGAACCCTTCATGCGAATTGAAGCCTCATTGCTTTTTTCATTAGCATTTCCTGGAAGATGGGAAGCTTCCTTGCCAATAAGAGCCATAGCATCATCGAACCACTTTGTAAGATCGTCCTTACGCATTGCATGCATAGCACCGATAGTATGGGTGATGTAATCGATTTTTGATTTTGGGTCAGCGCCAGCTGGACGTGAATTTGGCTTCAATGAATCCATAGCAGTTGATGCCTCGTCTAGAGTATCAACATCCATTTCATCAATATATTCGTTTTGGTCGGTCATCTAAGCTCTCCTTGATGGAATTTAAATTTATTTATATTAATTACAGTTTAAGTGTTAGAGAAGAGAGATAATTCTCAAGAATAGAAAATTTGCTTTCTTCAATTTGATCCATTGTCATTTTATGCATTTTCTTTTTCATTTCATGTAGTTTTTCTTGGTGCCATGTTTCTTTAGCAGAATCATAAACCCATTCTACATTTTCCATTATGCCCTTTACGAATGCATCAGGAGCTGATGGATCAGCCACGATGTCGCCAGCAGTTGCAAGATGAAAATCTTCTTGTACTTGCATAGTTCCGTCTCTCATTGCTTTAAGCGTACCCAAACCACGGGATGACACACCTAAATTCGCACCAGATTTCATAAGACCTTTAGCAATATTGCCCATCGGTGTATCAGTAATTTTAGCTTTACCAATGAAATTATTGCCATCTCTTTTAAGATCAACGATAATATGTGATACACGATCAAGATTAATTTGCGGGCCAGCTGGATGACCAAGTTCACCATAAGCACGATTTTTCTTAACGATATCGTTCATATAACGTGTTACTTCTTTATCCATGATATGTAATGGATAAATACGCCCGTTGCGATTTTTCTTTTCAGCCTGAAGAAAGATGCCGTGGATGTAATGTTCTTTTTCACCGTTTTCTTTTGCTTCGGTAATATACTCCATATCCTCAAAGAGTTCGGTAATAAGTTTCATTGTAGTATTCCTTATGACATCGCTTCTTGGGCGATAAGATGGGCGCTGACGTTAGCTTGCGAACTGCTATTTGTAGATACAGCAACTGTAAGAATGTCAGGTGTATTTCCTTTGATATTATTATATAGAGCAAACAAATTAGATAAATCGAAAGTCTGAAGACCTGACCCACCTGCAGGAGCAGAAAACGCATAAACAACTTCACCAGTATTTGCAGTAATAGCGTTTGCTGAATAATCTTTCGAAGCAAGGGAGTTAAAAGAACCAACAGTATTCATTGGTATGAATGATGCATTAGTTAATGTAACAGGATTTGAAGCAGAGCTAACAATAAGTTCAACAAGCGCTGCACCGTCAGAAGCAATAACTAATGACTGAGGAAGAATTTGACCACGATTTACAAGACCAACTTGATATGTAAATGAACTATTTGGAGTACCAGCTACAGGCGAACTGTTTGAAACGATATCAGTAAAATAAATACCATTTGATGTATTGTTAGCAATACGTCCAACAAACACGTTAGCGGTATTGGCGCCAGTTCCTTGGAAAGAAATTGCACGACCAACATAAGCATTAGGCGTAAATGGTGTACCAGCAACCTGAATATAAGTTGAGTTAGAAGAAGCTGTAATAATAGTATTTGAACTATTATTACCAGTAAAATCTACTTTACCCATTTGGTTCATTTGAACTGAAACTAATGGATAACGTGTTGAAGCAGCTGGAACGTTTCTACGGTTTGTTCCTGGAGGAAGGCCATAAGAATAAGTGAAACCACGCTGTTCATCACGACGACCTTCGACAACAACCGAAACACCAAAATGCATTAATACACTATTTGCTGCTGTAGCTGTAATATTTCTTTGCTCATAACGAACAGGAAGGTTACCAGTACGCGACCATGGGAATTGTTGTGCAGAACCTCTATAAGAGCTATTACCAGTACCTACTTCATGAAGTACATATGGTTCGCCATTAATTTGGCAACCCCAACGAATGCCACCAGCACCATACCATGCATATTCGATCCAAAGCATTTGAATCTTTGTCCAATCGATTAGGTTTGATACGGGATCGCCATACCAATTTTCAAACGAAAATTTAGCATCAACTGGAACTGATGAAGTATAAGTGCCATCGTTGAAATTAACAGAACCAGAATCTGAACGAATAACGCAATAGATACCTGATGGGTTATTTGCAGTAGCAGCGCCTTGTTCAAAGAAAACACCATTGCCATCATCAAAGAAACCAACACGCTGAAAGTTACCAGTTGTAGGTGTACCGAAATTCATAGCAGTAGCCATGTACATAGTTTTTCCAGGCTGGTAACGATGATATGGACGAGATTGACGAATAGTCAAATCGCCAGCATTATTACCAACAAGCATACGTACACCACCCATACCAGCAACATGTGCGATATTAGCAGCACTACCAGCCGAAGCAGTATTGGCTGTAAAATTTTCCCAACGCATTGGCTGAGTGCCATACTCGAAGTCAGCTTCGTAAATATTTTGGTGAAGAGAAACTTTCATTCTACCAACAACATCACGAACACGTGATGGAAGAAGAAACGACTCAGGACGACTCGTTTTCATAGTATAGTTGTTTGTGCTTACTGCGTATGTATTAGACATTATACGTTAATCCCTGCTGCACTATCGTTTGCCATATTTGGATACATGTTTGGTGTTACTGATGGTGTATCCGCTTGTTCATCTTCTTCTTCGCTGTAAACCATATAATCGTGGACAGAACCAATCATTTCTTTTGCAGCTGCAATTTTTGATTGTACCCATGGTTCAATATGATGATCAGCTGGCATATTAGCAAGCATATGCATCACTTTACTTGCAATTGCTTTTAGCTCGGTGCGAACCATATCGATTTCAGATTGAGTATCATCAGTTTTATATTTTGCGATATCAGTACTTTGAAGTAATGGTTCTACTGCTTCTTTAATTTTATGCACTGCTGGTTTTTTAGAAAAAGTGTCAGCATATTTTGGTTCAGTAAGTTTTGGAGTTTTCTTAGTAATATGAGCTTTTGCTTTTTCAATCGCATGCATTGGATTCATTGCAATTACAGAATGCTCAACGCCTGGACCCCAAGAAACGTGATAATGACCTTCGCCAAGCTGTGTTTCTTCTTTTACGCTTTTCTTAGCCTGTGCTGTAGCAATTGCCATTTTTTTAGCCATTGGCATATCAGGATTATTTTTAGCAATAGCTTTTGCAATTTCTTCACGCTTGCTTAATTCAGCTGGAGAAAGATGTCTTTCGCCAAGAGTTTCTTCACCAAGAATGCCTTTATGAACTGCATCATGGACTTTATAGCCCTTTTTATGAAATTCTCTTTGAGCAGCAGCAACAGCAGCATGTTTATCTTTTGCTTTTAATGTATGCTTAATTTTTTCTGAGTTGCCATCTTTTGATACAGTAAGAGTAACCTTGTGTGTATCCATATCAAAATTAGAATGAGGCTCGTTTACACGAATATCTTTTTTCTTCATTCTTCTAATATGAGCAGCATTAGTTTTTGCTACTTCTTTAATTTGTTTTGCTTCCATGCATTCATTCATTCCATGAACTGGACATGGTTTACCTTTTGGTGAATGATTACATACAGCTTCTTCAGCTTCTTTAGCTTCATAAACTTTTGCAGCATCTTCTCTCTTGCGACCGAAGTTTTTCATAACTGCATCATTCATTGAATACTTGACGTTAGTACCATTATAGATATCTTCGCCATTGCCTACACGATCAGAATGTTTTTGAACTGTATGTTTCTTTACTAACTCTACAGTTGCTGGATCATTTTTGTTTATGTCAGAATCTTTGCCGCCATAAACTTCTCCAGCTTCAACCGAAGATTTGTTGACACCATCTAATCTTTTATCTTTGCCGATGATAGCTTTAAGTGGCTTCGCCATTTTTATTCTTCCTCTGATTCGGTTTCTTCATCATCCCATTCATCGTCTTCAAATTCTGGATCTTCTCCAGTAAACATTGTTTGGGACAATTCAAATTTCTTGTTATCCACAGCAGCTGCAATTTTATCAGTTAAAATATCTTGAAATGCATTATCAAATTCGATAGGCTGTTGCGCATAAGAATAATTAATTAAATCTTGTACTGTATATTTATCCATTTTCCACCTCTAATTATTTATTTTTAGCCAATATCTGCACTGCAGACTTATACTTAGTTTCATCCTGCATAGTTCTATTTTTCTGTTTACCTAATAGAGCTACGGTTGCTTCAGCATCCCTAATTTTTTTATTTGTTTCATCAGTTTCTGGAGTAGCATCAGTATCACTATCATTGGCTAATGGTTTTACATTAGTTTGCTGCATTTGTTGTTGCTGCATTTGATTTTGTTCTTCTGCCTCTTGATTTTGCATAATTGCAGGATTAATCCAACGAGGCTCACCAGATTCAGTTTCTTCATTAATTTGTGCATCATTTTCTTTGATGTCTGGATCAGTTTGTTGAAGAATAGTTTTGCGAACCCATTCATGCGAATAATATTTGCCAACCATATCCTGAACATTACGAGCAAGATTAATACGGTTTTCGATAACTTCAGCATCTTTAAGTTCTGTGAAGTAATTATCTTTAGCAAAATCATATTTAATATCTTGTTGAATATTATGAAAATCTTCAATAGACATAATTTGCTTTAATACTAATTGTTTTTCAAGCATGTTAGTAAACAATATAGCAAATTTATTGCGAAGTCTTGAGATAAATCGAGCGAATTTTAATTCGTCGCGTGTTACTTCAGTTGCACGACCTAATGAGAACAATGCATCTGAGTTAAGGCGATTAACTGGAACACTAAGTGTTTGAAGGAATTTCTTTTGGAAGTATAAAACGTCATCCATCTGTCCAAGTGTTTGACCGCCTGGAAGAGTAGTAACTTCTGTACCACGACCACCTTCACGACGAGGTAGCCAATAATCTTCGAGCATCGTCATAAACTTTCGGTCATCACGCACTTCGCCTGACGATGCATCATAGATCAAACGATTTTTATGTTTAACCATAATATCACGAAGATATTGCTCAGCTTTCATTTTAGGAAGATTACCAACGTCAATATACCACACACGGCGTTCGGGTGCACGTGCGAGACGGTAAATAACTAAAGCATCTTCTAATGTACGTAGCTGATTGAGTGCTTTAATTGCTTTGTGAAGATATGAGAGAACCATCGTACCATTAGTATCAGTTAAACCTGAAGTGATATGAATGATTGAATCTTTAGCAATTTTTAAACCAGTAGTAGCTGGACCTACAGTTTTATTACCGTAGTTGAAACCTTTATCATTGAAAATAAAATATTCGTTTTGAACTCTTTGAATGACAGCTTCAGCATCAGCGCCACCTCTTACCTTGCGCTTCGTTACTTCACGAATCTTACGGATTTTACGAGGATCAATATATCTAATTTCTTTGATGCCAGCTTTTACATCTTTATCATCGATAATGACATGATAATACAAACGACCGTCGATATACCAACGGCGACAAATTTCATAAGCATGTTTTTGAAAATCTAAAATATTAAGGCAATTTTCGAATTCATCGTTAATTGCCTTTTTTAATGTATCTGAAATGTCAAGATTATCGAGATTAATTGAAACGATTACTTTTTCGTCAATTGAAATGGTTTCATTAACAATTTCATCAACCGCTGCATCACATTCGGGCTGTAATGCCATTTCACGGTATTTTGTTACTAATTCTGCTTCTGTTCTTACTGTACCATCAAGGTCAACGTAAGTACCATAAGAACCACCTGCTGCAACAACTACTGCGCCATCATCTGTAGTGGATGGTACAAATGATGGTTGGGTGTCTTGTAATACCTTACGTTTAAATTCAAAACCGAATAATTCCATTTAACTTTCCTTCAAAAAAGAAGAGGCTAATTTTTAAGTTAGCCCCTTCCTGAATAATATAATTTTCAAGAGGCTGTAATATTATATATTACGTTGAAACAGGGCTTGTTGCTTGCGCAAGATAAGCATTGTTAATTTCATTGGCTGGTAGCCAATAATCGTAAGTAAATGTTACACCGAATGTTTCAATTTGGTTAGAAGATGTCCAATTTAAACCAATAGCGTCGATAGCTGATGGGTAAGCACCGATAATGTCATATTGACGAATTGCCTGACCTTCTTTGCTGTATTGAATTACAGAAAGCTGAGCCTTATAAGCATTTTCGCTAGTATAAACACTATCACGAATGTTAGCTTCAAGACGATTCAATGAGTTTGACCATTTTTCAAACATTGAACGTACAAGAAAATCTTCATCGTTTTCTACAGTTACTGCCCAATCACCAAAAGTACGATCGCCAGCAAACTTAACCTGACGACCGAAGTATGATGTTGTTACTTGGCCAATTGTAGATGGTGGAAGTGAAGTTGCGCTGCAAGTAAATCTGAACTTGTCAGTTGACCCTGCTTGAGCGCCAACTCCTGTTGGAATAGATAGATATACCTCGAAGAGAGTAGGACGTGCACCACCTTGGGTAAGTCCTCTTGACTTAAAGGTACTGATATTAAATCCTGTAGCCATTTTAATTGCTCCTTTTTATTCTATTTATTAAAACTGGCCAACGACTTCAGAGAACTGTACACCAGTCGCAACCGCTACAAAGTTCAACTGAATATAGTTGATTGAGCGACTTGGCTTGATGTAAATATCACCAACGAACTGATTCGAATCAACAATCACTGGAGGATTATTAGTTGAATCGCAAACAACAAGGTAATCAGTGATACCACGACGACCCTGAACTTCTCTTAGATATGGATTTACTAGAGCCTTAAATTGAGCCTGAGTAAACGCATCGTTGAAGTTGAATAGGAAATATTTAGCAGCAGTCGCAATAGATTTCTCAAGAACGATGAACAAACGACGAACGTTGATATGATCAAACGCAGAAGGTTGTGACTGCATTGTTTTATCACCGTAAAGAATTGTTCCTTGACCTGGGAATGTAACAACTGGATTAATACCGTTTGGATATAGAAGATCACGATCAGTTTGAGTTGGGTTCCAACGTAACTTAACGATATTCTTAATACCGCCGCGAGTATAACCAGCTGGCGACCACCATGGATCATTTGTAAAATCGGTACGAGCGCATAGACCAGCAATATCGCCGTTCATTGGAACATAACGATATACATCATTATAACGATCATACATATACTTGTAACCTGAATCCATCACAGCATAAGAACTAGATACTAGAGAATTTCTCCAGTTAACAATAGAAGTTGCTTCTTGTCCTGGATTTCCTCTTACAATAGCATCATCTGGAGTAATGAATACAACGCAATCTTTACGGATTTCAGCGATATTTTGTGTTAGGTAGTTAGCAAGCTGGAAGTTGTTAACAGTTTGACCATTTACAACAGTAGAACCAGAAGTTGGTTTACCTTGAAGAACAAGAGAAATATCAATATTTGAAGCTGAAGCATAATAGTTGTATGCAGTAGCAAGAGTAGCTAGAGGTACGTTTGCTTCGTTATAACCATCCATACCCTGAATCATCTGCTGGCTATATGGAGTTTGGTTAGTTGAGTTTACTAGATTAACAGTAGTGTTAGAAGCAGCGCCTGAGCGATCATTACCCCACCAAATATAATTTGATGACTGATTTAGAACAGTTGCGTAATAATTATTAGCACCACCGAGGCTATTGTTATCAACACCGCGAGAAAGGTTAGCGAATGTTTCAAGAATTTTTCCTGCAGTACCAGTAAATACACCATTTTGGTCAACTACAACAACGTGCATTTGGTCAACTACGGAAGTATTACCGTATTGTGCTTGCCATGCGCTAGTTGCAGGTGCAGTACCAATAACAGTAGAAAATTCCCAATTTCTTGTAATCGTTGGGTTAACAGTGCTATTTGATACATAGTTTGCTGGTAAGCGATAAGGAGTTGCTAGAGTAATGTTAGCAGAAGCAGATGCGTTAACAGAACTGATAGCTTTTACTTGTACCTTTTGGAAGCCAATTGATGTATTACCAAGAACTAGATAATCGCCAATAGTAAGGCTGTTTACAAGAGTATTAGCATAAGTTACTGAGTTAGCATCAGCGCCGAAGGTAGCATTTGCTACAGCAACGACAAGATTGCTACTTCCGATGCTTACAGTTACGTTAGCATAAACTGGAAGAACTGCACTGTTTGGATAAGTGTAAGCCTGACCATTTGACTGAAGGTTCGAGCCATAAGCATTTGGGCTATCGCAAACTGCAACACGGATAGAACTACCGTACTGACCAGGATACTTAGCAGCATAATAGATGTTCGAGTCAAATGTAGTTGAAATGAAACCGTTTGAATTAGTATTTGACCAAACACTGAAATAATTTGTTTGGTTAAGAACTGCTGGATTAACAGTATTTGCGGCAGCATTTGCAGGAGCATAAGCATTTAAAGCAACAGCTAATGAGTTAGCAGTTGTTGCTGATGAGTTCGAAACATATGAACCAGAAGTATTAGCAGCACGAGTGATGTAAAGGCTGTTACCATATGTTAAAAAGTTAGCTGCGGTGAACCAAGTTTCTGCATTGTTTGCGTTTGGATAACCGAATTGAGAAACTACTTGTGTTTCACTGCCGACGAGAGTTGGTAAACTTACTGGACCCCAATTGAAAATACCAGCGTGTGCACCTGTAGTTGTAGCAACTGTAGGAACAATCGTGGTTAAGTCAACTTCAGTAACATTTACTCCAGGACTAACTTGAAATGCCATTTTATTCTCCTTCCATGGAAGATAGTTTTAATTTAATCTTCATTATTTATAAATTTTGGTTTTCAAGCTCGGCCATCCAATTTGCAACAGTTACTGGTTCAATTATCGATTCAAAATCATCACCATTATCCACGAAACCAAATGGAAGAAGATCGTTCTCAATATCTTCTTCACTTTTCTCTCTTAGCTTCATTAATGTATTAATATTAGTATATTCTTTGAAATATTGTTGATCAGATAACCATCCAAAAAGCACAAGACCCATTACCAAGTCATCATGATTTCCAGGTTCAGCTTCGTAACTTTGACCTTTTCTTGAAAAAGTTGAAAGCTCATTAATTGTATTAAAATCATTAATAATAAGTTGGTTTTGTTCAATAAGAAGTTTAACTATAGAACAACCAACTGATTTAACAGTTTTAGTCGTACGAATGCCTTTATCGACATTTGCACCAAATCCAGAAGTAATACGTTTGCCACTTCTACCAGCATGCTCCGTAAATAACACATTTTCATATTCAAACTCATTATGCAACGTATGAGAAACTTGTTCACCAATATCATTAATTTCTACAAGAACAGATGCATTATTATATCTCTTGGCAATTTGATGAACAACACCAGCATAATCGGCTGGCGTTAACATATTATTGCGATAAACGCAAACTTGAACGTATGGCATCGTTGTAACATTAATAACACTAAATGCCGAATAATCTAACCCTTTACCTCTTGAAACGTCAGCAATTATAACATAAGCATTATTTTGCACTGGTGGAGCATAAAGAAATAAACCATCATCTTTATGAATTGGAGTTTGTGATACAAGTTGTTTTAATTTCCAACCTGCAATAAGAGTACCAGAACTACCCATAAATTCGACGTTGTATTCTTGGTCAAATTTTTCAGTATCAAAGTTCATTGCAGCAAGAGTATTTTGTTTCCATACCTCATCGCGGCCAGGAACTCTTTCGTAACCTACTCTGATTGGATTGTATCCATTTTTATTTTGTCTTGCGTTTTCCCAAATAGAATAAAAATGGTTTAAGCCGTTTGGTGTTGAAACGAGAACAATTTTAGATTCAAGACCAGATGAAATAGTAGGATAAACCGATGTAAAGAAGTCATCCCAATTTTCGATAAATGCAGCTTCGTCAATGAATAGAAGGTTAATAGAATAACCACGAATAGAATCAGTTGAAGTAGCAGCTGCGATAACACGGCTGTTATTCTCAAGTTCAAATGAACCTTTATTCCATTCTTTAACGCCTTGCTGAAGCCATTTAGGAAGATGTTGATAAGCAAGCTGCACACGTCCAAGAATTTCTCTGGCCGTATCGCCTTTGTTAGCAAGAAGGGCTACCGTTTTTTCAGCATGGAATAATATGTACCAAAGGATAAACGCACAAGTTGTTGTAGATTTACCTGCCTGACGAGCAGTAGCGATAACCGTAAACCGATTATCTGCCATAGATTTAAGCATTTCTTTCTGATAATCATAAAGCGTAAAACTAACAAGACCTTTATCGATATTGATAATTTTCATATATGTTTCAGTAAAATATACTGGATCATTGGAGCATTTTAAATACTCCTCAACCATAGTTTGATCAAACTCTATGGCTTGGTTGGATCTCTTAATAAGAGAATTGCCATTATAACCTTTTATCTCAGCCATTTTTCATACTCTCAATAGCTTTTTGGAGTTCAGCTGTAGAACCAACAAAAAGATTATTTGTCACGCTTTTAGCTTCATCATTCATAGGCGTATCAGCTGCACTAATTTCACGAATTTGTTTTTGTAATGCCAGTAAATCTTTATTAGCATCAAGCATTGTTTTCATAAGAGTACTTAGCACTTCGAAAGCACGTGGGTGTTGGCTTTGATCGGCTATCTGTGATAGTTTTTCCATTGCGAAAGCGCCATTCTGAATTATCTCATGGATATTAGAACGGGCCATTTCAAAATCAGTTTTTGCACTATCATCATGCGCTTTTTCGACAATAGATTTTATTGTATTGTCTAGCGGTGGAAGATTAAGAGCAGTACCTAAAGGGTCATTATTTGCATTTGTCATGATAAGTTAAATGTATTAGAGATATATCCAAAATCACTCGTTGCGGAAATAAGATTAGCAGCAATAGATTGAGCAGCATTAGAAGTAGGCTGACCGTTTGCTGTTAATCCTGGCTGAATTGTAGTATACAAAGCTGGACTTGTAAATCCAACAGCAGCTGCGATATTGTTTGATGTATCGTAATTGTTTGCTGTTGGCGAATAGAAAACCGTGTTTGCAAAAAGAATAATAGCACCAGATTTTACTGGACCATATAGGTATGATTTCATTGTAAAATCAAGAGTCCAAGTTAAAGCCTGTCTTTCTTTGAAGTCACCAGTATATGTATCTTCCTGTTGAACTGTACCAAGAATAACTGGTATATCATGTTCGACATTCATTTCCGGAATAAGACGAACTGTCGTTGTCCAATCTGGTGTAAAGAAAGGAAGAATTTGTTCAATAATTTTAGTTGCATCTTCAGTATTTTTAACCATAATATAAAGACGGAAACCAATATTGTATGGAACTGGAGTATATTGATAAATTAAAGAACTGGTAGTTGTATTGCTAGCGGCAGCATACTTGTTAACAGTATTTAGTTTTCTTGTAGAATCATATGTTATGTTAGTCATCTCAAATGCCATAAAAGGCATTGTTGGAGTTGCTGACTGTCGTTGAATAGATGGATCTTGTAAAGAACGGGCCAACATTTTTTCTTTTGGGCCATACGTAATTGGAACTTTAATAAAAGCTGTTTCATTACCAGAGCTGTCTGTTCTCTCAATAGCAATGTCGTCAAACAACGTACCGAAAAGAGTTACATATTTTCTTATTAAACTAAAATAAAAAGTTTGACGAAACATTAATAAGTGCCTTCACTGAATGGGTCAACTTCACTAAAATCGATAAATCCAGCAGAAGTATTAGCTAGATATTCATTATCAGTTCCAGGAAGAATAGTATTAAGATTATATTGTTCCATAACTAGATAATTATCGTCTTCATCAGTAAGCCAATTTCCTTGTTCATCCATAACGCTGTAATCAAGAATATTGGTGCTGAGATTTTGCTGCATAGAATCAATAGCTGGAATACCAGTGTTGAATATTTCATCTGAATATTCGAATAACTCGCAAGTCATTTTCCATGTATAGAGTTTGCCAAGCTGATAAAACATTTCGAATTTATCAACAAATTTAATTTGGAAACATTTATTGTTTAATGGGAAATATAAAAGGTCGCCTTCACGTGGTCTTATTAATTTAGTATAAACACCAACTTCTTCAGAGAAAACACGTTGGGCAATAGAAAACGTAACTTGATCGCGAATTTCAAGACCAAATTTTGACATAAAATTACCATCACCAGTAAACCCATTAATGTTTTCAATGTAGATAGGAACTGCATATGTTTGGGTATATGATGACTGATCGTCAGCTGTATAAAGTTGATCGAAATTATTAATATTTCTTGGAATAAAGTACATCTGCTCGCCGTATATAGAAATTGCTTCTATGATAAGGCTTTCAAGAAGATTTTGTTCTTGGGAGCTATTGAAATTATTAAAGAAAAAATTTGTGCTTGGCATTATTTTAATTTACCTCTAACCCAGTCATCACCTGGAGAAATATCATTTCTTTTATTTATCACACCATTATTCCACCAAAATTTAGATTTCATTATATCAGATCTTTTTTGTTTAGAAGCCGTTAGACTATTGCTTATTTTTTCTGATATTTTTTGTTTATCTTCTTTGGTTCTATTTTCCCATTTTTGTTTTGTTTTATTGGCCATATTATTTTTATATTCTTTGCTGCCAAATTTAACAGGATTATATCTATCTTCTATAGGAAATTTTTCAGCCATTGTTTTTTTCATTGACTGGCGACGTTTTTCTCTTACTTCAAGATCAGAACTTTTGTTATCTCTTTGTTCTAAACCAGCAAGATATTTTTCTTTAATATCTGGACGCTGCATTGCTTCTTTAGTTTTTTTAGAAATTTTTTCTTTTATTGTTAAAGAAGAATTTAAATCTGTAGTCCAATGTCCCCATTTGTGTTTACGTAAATTATAATATTTTTTACCGAGTTCTTCATTTTTTATAAGAAAAAGAAATTTATATTCCTCTTCAAACATTTGAACTTTATCTAAAATATTACTTTTCAATATACGTCTTTTGAAATCATTAGGTCTACGTCTATATGCATCTCTCATTCTATTTGAAGAACAGATATATCCATCATTAGCTGTTCCCCAATGACAACCTACATAATACATTTTACGTTTTTTGTCAAACCAAAGATATACAAATCCATATTTTTTCATATTAATACTCCTATTATTCTTATAGAAGTATTTATATAAACGAGTGTGTTAGCCGATCATATCAGAAACAGGAATTGTGTAATTAGTAATCATTTCCTGTTCTAGTTCTCTACGTTCCTGAGTAGCTTCATCATATATTTGCTGGCCATTAAAAGTCATACCTCCAGGAAGTTGCATTCCTTGATACTTCTTAATGTTAGTACCCCATTGTTGTTTAATTAATGCTTCAGCATAACGAGCTAACCAACGATCACCCCATGCGCGAGTGTATGTATCTGGGTCAACAACTTGATATGCTTCGATAATAAGGTAATCGCCTACGTTAACAATTGTCCAATCCATATCAATGAAAACTTGATTCATATGGCGGTTATAACGTAGAGGCTGTTGTCCAACAAGCATTTGCTCAAGAAATTGAACATGCTGTAAAGCCATGTAATATGGAACCATAGAAACTGATGTAAGCGTATACAAATCGTTTAATGCAATTTGATAACGGATATTGAACATATTATTAGTATTAAGAGCTTGACCGATTGGAAAAATATTAACAGCGCCAATAATATTGTCAGGCATTGTAACATAACGATTAATAATATCGTTTTGCGTTACTCTGTATTTGTAATATGTTTTATCAGCGCCATCGAAGTGATAATCCCACCACCAACGGATTGCTTCGTCGACACGATCATTTACTTGATCATCATCGACGTTAATCTCGATCACAGGTTTACCGAGCTTGCGTAAGCAATATTCAATAAAATCTGCTCTAGATTGTGGAACTGCCATTTTTTAATTTCCTATATTATTTAAATTATTGGTGCATTTAACATTATGAATATTCCCAGATGCGAATCATGCCTTGGTAGCCAGCGCCGCCAGCATAAGTGATTCCGCCGGTATAGTTAGAGTTATATGCGCCGCCACCGCCAGCTCCCCAACCAGTGCCGTTTCTTCCGCCAGTAGGCGTGGGAAAGTCGCGGTTTACGTTGCCGCCAATATTGGCTCCGTATGGAGTATCTACGGAACCACCGTATAACCCAGAGGCTGGATTGAGGGGCGTAATAACATAGTCCATATTCGATGCAGTTCCGGTCGAACCAGCCGCACCTTGACCAGCGCCACCACCCACGCCAGTGCCGCCCGTTCCGCCAGTAATCTGATACGTTACCGCATTAATCGTGATAGAAGTAGTTCCACCATTACCGCCAGTTGATGCGCCGCCTCCAGCTGCACCAGCCGCGCCGATAGCGTAAGTGTATCCAGTGGAAGCGGAAACAGCGACATATTTGGTGGCAAAAACTGAGCCGCCGCCAGCGCCACCGTAAGAAGGATAAGATGCTGCTGAGCATCCACCACCGCCGCCGCCAGCGCCAATCATTTCAATTAAAATATGACCGCAACCCGCTGGGGTTGTATATGTGCCGCCAGCCGTATTGGTAAGAACTTGTGGTGCGCGGATCAATGTACCTGGAGGTATTGAAGAAATTGTTTGCCAAGTTTGATTACCTGCTAGATATGTAGTAGAATTTGCAGTTCCAGTTCCAAGTCTTGCTGTCGGTACTGTGCCTGTGGCTATATTGGTAGCATTTGTGTAATATGATGCTGCTTGACCATTAAAATTTGTAGCATTATTAGAAGTTAATGTAGCTACGTTAGCAGAAAGAGTTGAGTTTAACTGATAAGATGCAGCAGCTGTACCACCAAGATAATTCGAATTATTGGCAGTCATTGTGGCTACGTTAGCAGATAATGTGCTATTTAATTGGTACAACGATCCTGCAACGCCGTTGAGGTTAGTAGAATTATTAGCAGTCATTGTGGCTACGTTAGCAGAAAGAGTTGAATTTAACTGGTAAGATGCAGGATTGGTAGCATTATATGGTGTATAACCAAGAGCAGTGGTCACTTGCGATGATGTTATTGC
>Ga0214192_1000143_pt1 | contig 42526 bp, 36 predicted proteins | sample TroBogEpilimnion_44_FD_153030 | JGI IMG/M metagenome (GOLD analysis project Ga0214192, IMG submission 153030) | Freshwater microbial communities from Trout Bog Lake, WI - 29JUL2008 epilimnion | ecosystem: Environmental > Aquatic > Freshwater > Lake > Epilimnion/Euphotic zone | place: Trout Bog... | reverse complement strand
CACGGGACGAGAAGGTTGTGCGCGCCATTCCTGCCCGGAACGTCAATCGCCACGCCAAAGTTGATTTCCGGCTTCACGACCCGGAACATTTCGCCGTCAGCATTGCTGGCAAAGGAATGATTCATCGCCGGATTGACGACCACCGCCCTTACAATCGCCCAGCCGATCAGGTGCGTGTAGGAGACCTTGCTTTTGCCGAGTAATGCGCGGTGGTGATTGATGAGCCGCCGGTTTTCGTCGATGACTTTGACAGGAATAATGCGCTGCGAAGTGGCGATGGGGACCGTCACACTCATCGCCATGTTTTCGGCGATGCGAGCGGCCGCCCCGTGCAGTGGCATGAGCTCATCCGAACCGGATGTGGTCGGGTTAACAGCAACTGGCATCGAGGCAACGGGCATTGAGGCGACGGGCATCGACCACGCAGGTGAGTCGCTCGCGGTGGCCGCCGATGTTGCCCCTGTCGAGGGGGCCTGATCCGCAACCGCAGTCAGCGTGCCGTTGCCTTCATGCTCAAACACGGACTTCCATGAAGAATCCACCGAGCCCCGGTCATGCCGAAACTCCTGCAGAAGCTCTTCTTCAAACCACGCATTGACACCCGTTCGCGGGCCTGAATCCGGTTGCATATGTGAAGGAAACTGTGGATTGATGCTCTTTTTCAATCATAACCGAGGGGGGTGCGGCGACGACCCGGACCAGGCCGGCGCGGGTTGTCGCTTCCAGCCCTTTCCCGCTGAATGTTAACCTGAATGTTTCCCTATATGTCTGATATTCAAGTCACTCTGCCCGACGGCAGCGTAAAAAGCGTCGCCGCCGGAACCAGTCCGCTCGACATCGCGCGCGGCATCAGCCCCCGCCTCGCCGACGCCGCCATCGTAGCCCGGGTCAACGGGCAACTCCGCGACCTCAAACGCCCGCTCGAAGAGGACACGACTCTCCAGATCCTGACCACAAAGGATCCCGAGGCGCTCGAAGTCTACCGCCACTCCACAGCCCATCTCTGCGCCGCCGCTGTGCTTGAGCTTTTCCCCGAAACCAAGCTCGGGATCGGCCCGCCCATCGATACCGGCTTTTACTACGATTTCGACCGGCCAGAGCCGTTCACCGCCCAGGATCTGGAAAAGATCGAGGCCAGAATGTGGGAACTGCAGGCGAAGTCGCTTCCCTACGACCGCCAGCTGATCCCGAAAGCGGAAGGCCTCAAAAAGTACGAGGCCATGAACGAGCCCATGAAGGTGGAGCTCATCACCGAGCGCGCCGACGCCATTTTTTCCGAATACACGCTCGGTCCACATTTCATCGATTTCTGCCGCGGCCCGCACATTCCGGACACCTCGAAAATCAAGGCCTTCAAGCTGCTTTCCATCGCCGGCGCTTACTGGAAGGGCGACGAAAAGAATAAACAGCTGCAGCGAATCTATGGCACCGCGTGGTTCACGAAGAAGGAACTCGACGAGCACCTCCACAAGCTCGAAGAAGCAAAGAAGCGCGACCACCGCGTGCTCGGTCGCCAGCTCGGTCTGTTCCACATCGATGAGAAGGTAGGTCAGGGCCTCGTCCTCTGGAAGCCCAAAGGCGCGGTTATCCGACAGGAACTGCAGAACTTCATCGGCGAACACCTGCGCCGCCAGGGCTATCATCAGGTGTTTACGCCGCATATCGGCAAGCTCGAACTTTATAAGACCAGCGGCCACTTCCCCTACTACGCGGAATCGCAGTTCCCGCCCCTGGTCGATCGCGAAGAGATCGCAACGCTGGTGACCGAAGGCCGCACCTGCGGGGAGCTTGCGAACCGGCTCGAAAAGGGCGACATCGAAGGCTTCCTTCTGAAGCCGATGAACTGCCCGCACCACATCCGCATCTTCGCCAGCGAGCAGCATAGCTACCGCGACCTTCCCGTCCGGCTCTCCGAGTTCGGCACCGTCTATCGTTTCGAACAGTCCGGCGAACTCGGCGGCATGACGCGCGTCCGCGGCTTCACGCAGGATGACGCGCATCTGTTCTGCACCGAAGAGCAGGTTCCGGCCGAAGTCGCCGGTTGCCTGGAACTGGTGAAGATCATCTTCAACGTACTCGGCATGAACGAGTACCGCGTACGCGTGGGTCTGCGCGATCCCGACAGCGAAAAGTACGTCGGCGACACCGAACAGTGGGATCGCGCCGAACAGGCCTGTAAGGATGCCGCCGCATCGCTCGGCGTGCCGTTTACCGTTGAGCCCGGCGAGGCAGCCTTTTACGGTCCGAAGATCGATTTCGTGGTGAAAGATGTCATCGGCCGCGAGTGGCAGCTCGGCACCGTGCAGGTGGATTATCAGTTACCGCGCCGCTTCGACCTTTCCTACATCGGCGCCGACAACAAACCGCACCGCCCCGTGATGATCCACCGCGCACCGTTCGGATCCATGGAACGCTTCGTCGGCGTTCTGATCGAACACTTCGCCGGTGCCTTCCCCACGTGGCTCGCTCCCGTGCAGGCTGCCGTCCTGCCGATCACGGATAAACAGAACGGCTATGCCAGCGAAGTAGTGGAGAAGCTCAAAGCAGTCGGCGTGCGTGCCGTCCTCGATGACCGGAACGAGAAGGTGAACCTCAAGATCCGCGACGCGCAACTGGACAAGGTTCCGTACATGCTGGTGATCGGCGGTCGTGAAGCCGAAGCCGGCCAGGTAGCCGTACGCCATCGCAAGCGTGCCGATCTCGGCGCCGTGGCACTGGACGCCTTCATTTCGACCATCACCAAAGAGATCGCCGACAAATCGGCCGACTAAGAGCGGGAGTCCGCCCGCATGAGCAGCGCCGCCATCGAGGTTCGGGGGCTCCGCAAAAGCTACGGAGAGGTCGAAGCGGTGCGCGGCATCGACTTCGAAGTGGCCGCCGGCGAGGTCTTTGCCCTGCTCGGACCCAACGGCGCCGGCAAGACCACGACCGTGGAAATCCTCGAGGGGATTCGCCAGCGCACCTCGGGCGACGTGCGCGTGCTCGGTTTCGACCCAGACCGACAGAAGATGCAGTTGAAGGACCGCATCGGTGTCTGTCTGCAGTCCACCAATTTTCCGGATAAGATCCGCGTTCGCGAGGCCCTCGATCTCTTTGGATCGTTCTACAGCCAGACCCGCGGCACTGCGGCGCTCCTCAGCCGCCTCCAGCTCGAAGAGAAGCGCGACGCCTTCTACGGCACGCTTTCGGGCGGGCAGAAGCAGCGGCTCGCCATCGCGCTCGCGCTGGTCAACAACCCGGCGCTGCTCTTCCTCGACGAACCCACATCGGGTCTCGACCCGCAGGTGCGGCTGGAAATCCACGCCCTGATCGCCCAACTGCGCGCCGAAGGCTGCACGATCCTGCTCACGACGCATTACATCGAGGAGGCCGAACGACTCTGCGATCGTGTGGCGATCATCGATGAAGGGCGCATCGTCGCCCTCGGCACGCCTCGTGAGTTGCAGAAGGCAGGTGAGGCGGAATCATCCGTCACGATCCTCTGCGACCAGACGCTCATCGGCCGCAACCTGCCCGCATGGCCCGGTGCGACAAAAACCGAACTTAGCGACGACGGCCGCCGCCTGACTGCGCACTCGGCGCATCCGGCGCGGACACTGGCCGGAATGCTGAACTGGCTGGAAGTATCGGGAATCGGGCTCGAAGACGTGCGCCTCAGTCGTCCCACGCTGGAAGACGTATTCATCGCGATGACCGGAAAGAGGCTGCGCGAATGAAGGCATACCTGAGCCTGATCCGCATCGATCTCAAGCTGGCCTTTCGGCAGAGAGTGGTCATTTTCTTCAACCTTTTGATGCCGCTGGCACTGTTCATGATCTTCGCCGAGATCAATCGCACGGAGCGAAGCGGCGGGATCGGCGGCGTTGTGACCATGGTCAGCGTCATTGGCATACTCGGCACCGGTCTGTTCGGAGCAGGGATGCGAGCCGCGCAGGAACGGGAAGCGAACGTCCTGCGGCGCTACAAGGTCGCGCCGATCACACCGCTTCCGCTCCTGGTTGCTTCGATGGTCACAGGTCTGGCCGTTTACATGCCGTTCGTCGTATTGATGCTGACGGTGGCGCACGTGCGCTACGGTATGAACGTTCCGTCGAATCTTGCGTCGGTGCTCGTGTTCATCGCGCTGGGGGTGACGGCGATTCGCTCTATCGGCCTGATTGTCGGCGCTGTGGTGAACTCAACCCAGGAAAGCGGCATTCTCGTGCAGGTTCTCTACATGAGCATGCTGTTCCTCAGCGGCGCCACTTTCCCAACGCAGATGTTCCCGGCCTGGCTTTTGAAGGTGAGCCGCTTCGTCCCTGCCGCTTATATCGTGAACGGGTTGCAGTCCATTCTGCTCCGCCATGAGACGCTCTGGACAAACTGGCCCGGAGCCGCGGCGCTGCTTCTGACCACCGCCGTTGGACTGCTGCTGTCGGTCAAGCTCTTCCGCTGGGAAAAGGAAGAAAAGCTGCGACCCGCGGCAAAGCTGTGGTTGCTGGCAGTGCTGCTGCCTTTCGCCCTGCCTGGGCTGTGGCATCTGTACACGGGCGCGTGAACCCGTCAGTCCGGCTGAAAGCCACCAGTCCGGCCGCGCGTATTTTCTACGCGTGAGTGTTCTTGTCGCTCAGGTAGTAGTGAACAGCCGGTGTCACCACCAGCGACAACACCATCGAAGCAACAATGCCGCCGATGACCGCTATTGCCAGCGGCTGGAGCATCTGGGAACCTGCACCGATCGCCAGCGAGAGCGGGATCATTCCCGCCACTGTGGCCAGCGCCGTCATCAAAATGGGGCGGAGCCGCCGCTCGCCAGCTTCGATCATCGCGTCCATGGGAGAAGCACCCTCCGCACGGAAGCGCTGATCGGCATCGAGCAGCAGAATGCCGTTCTTGGCCACAATACCGATGACCATGATCAGCCCCATGAACGAGGAAATGTTGAAGCTCGTGCCCGTCACCAGAAGCGCAAGAAACACACCCGACGTAGAGAGCAGCGCCGAAGCCACAATGGCCACCGGCGCGCCGAAATTGCGGAATTCAAAGAGGAGGACCGTGAACACAAGCACGATCGCCAGCACCAGCACCACCAGAAGATCGCGGAACGACTTCTGCTGTTCAGCGTAAGTTCCGCCGTAAACAACACGGATCGCCGACGGCAGGTGAAGTTCGTCTACCGCCTTCTTCACCGTCTCCATCCCTTTGCCGAGGCTCACACCTTCAAAGCGGCCAGTTACGGCAATATTGCGTTGCAGATTCTCGCGCCGCACTTCGGTCTGCCCTGCTTCGTTACTGAACGTGGCTACCGAACCCAGAGTCACTGTCTTACCCGTCGAACTGCTGGTAATCATGGTGTTGCGGATGTTGTCGAGCGAGGCGCGCGAAGTATCCGGGAAGCGCACCCGGATGGTGTAGGAGCGGTCATTCACGATCGCCGGCGCCGTAGCGGGTTCGCCCTGCAGGATCGCACTGGCATCCAGTTCAATCTCCTGCGGCGTGAAACCGGCGCGTGCCGCCACAACTTCATCCACATGCATGATGATCGCCGAACCGCTGACTGTATTTTCAATCCCGTTCTTTACGTCCTTCACCGTCGGAATCTTCTTGATCCGGTCACCCACCTTTGGTCCCCACACCTTGAGAAGTGCCGGGTCCTGCGCGAACAGCTTGATCTCGATCGGTTCCGGCGAACTGGTCAGATCGCCGATCATGTCCTGCAATACCTGAATAAACTCCACGTCGAGCTGCGGATACTTCTCGTTCACCTCTTTGCGGATATCGGAAATCACGTCGTCGATCGCGCGATCGCGCTTGCTCTTCAGGCGAACCGAAAAGTCACCCGTGTTGGCTTCGGTCACAGCCGCCAGACCGAGTTGCAACCCTGTGCGGCGCGACGTGCCGGCAACCTCAGGCGTTGATTTGAGAATCTTCTCCACCCCAAGCAGTACTTCGTTGGTATCTGCCAGCGAGGAGCCGGCAGGCATCAGGTAGTCGAGAATGAATCCGCCTTCGTCCATGGCGGGCAGAAGATCGCTGCCCAGCGCCGTGTAGCAGTAATAGGAACCGCCGATGAGCGCGAGCGAGAACAGCGCCAGTGCGGCCGGATATCGGAGCGCAGCGCGAAGCACCCCCGCGTAGCCACGCGTCAGCTTGCCCATGAAGCCGGTTGTGGATGCGGCGTGTCCGTGGAGGTCCGTGGTGGCCGTCGTGTGTTCGCTCGCCTTGCGGCGCAACAGGAAGTGGCTCAGCGTCGGTGTCCAGGTCAGCGCCAGTCCCAGCGACGTCAGCAGCGCAGTACCCACCGTAACCGCAAGCGCGCGGAAGAAGGTGCCGGTAACGCCGGTGATGGTGACCAGCGGGAGAAATACCACAATCGGCGTGATTGTGGACCCGATCAGCGGCACCCGGATTTCAGCCAGCGCGAGCCGGATGGCCTCCGCGCGGCTCTGCCCGGAATCGCGGTGCAGAACAATGTTCTCTACCACCACGATGGCGTCATCGATCACCAGACCCACGGCGGCTGCAAGTCCGCCCAGCGTCATGAGGTTGAAGCTCTCGCCCAGCAGACGCAGTGCGATCAGAGTCAGCGCAATCGTCGCCGGGATCACCAGACCGGCAACCAGCGAACTGCCCCAGTCGCGCAGGAACAGCACCAGAATTACGGCAGCCAGCGCCAGTCCGATCAGGATGGCGTCGCGCACGCTGGCAATGGAGTCGCGAACGATTTCCGACTGATCGTAAAATGCTTCCAGATTCACGCCGGGAGGCAGAGTCTTGCGAATTTCAGCGAGTTCCGCCGTCACCGCATCGGCCACCGCAACCGTGTTGCTGTCCGGCTGACGGAACAGATTCAGCAGCACCGCAGGCTTACCGTTGGCCGTAACCATGGTGTAAACCGGCATGACCGACGGCTTCACTTCGCCGATGTCGCCGATCCGCACGGGCGCGCCGGTCGGAGTCGTGCGCAGCACAATGTTGGCAATTTCTTCCGGCGTGCGGGTCTGTCCGCTCACCAGTGCCAGCGAAAGTTCGTGATTGTTCTCCAGCAGACCGGGCGAATCGATCATGTTGCTTTTCGCCACCGAGTCCAGGATGCCCTGCACCGTCACCTGCGCTTCAAGCAGCTTGGCCGGATCCGGCTCGATCTGGAACTCGGGAACCTGCCCGCCCTGGACCACGATCATGGAAACGCCGTTCACTCGATTCAGCCGCGGCTTGATCGTGTAATTCGCCAGCTCCCACAGCTTGGTCTGAGGAATCGTATCGGATGTCAGGCTATACCCAATGATTGGAAACGCCGCAAACGTCAACCGGTTGGCCGTCAGCTTCGCTGATTGCGGGAGCGTCGTCTGCACGCGCGCCAGCGCGGCGTTCACCGACTGCAGCGTCTGGAACATGTCGACGCCCCAGTTGAAGAAAAGGTTCACTTCCGCCGAACCGCGGCTCGTATTCGACCGGACCGAATCGAGGCCCGGCACACTGTTGAGCGCTTCTTCAATTGGCCGGGTAACCGTGACCTGCATCTGGTCGATCGGCGCCACGCCGTTGTCCACGCCAACCACGATGCGCGGGAAATCGGTCGACGGAAATACCGACACCGGAATTCGGAACGCGAGATAGGCGCCCGCCAGGATCAGCGTGAGAATGACGAAGATGACAGGCTTACCGAATCGGGCCGTCCAGTGCTCAGGCCCCTGGCCGTTGTCGGGAGGAAGAGGCTCCGGCATTATTTCTTGTCCTTGCTGTCCTTCTTCGCGTCAGCCTTGGGAGCGCCGGTGGGCGATGGCTTGGCGTCGTCATCGGCGTCATCGTCATCATCGTCATCTTCTTCAGCCTTGAGAGTGACCTTCGCCTTATTCTCAAGACCCAGTCCGCCGGACGTGATCACTTTTTCACCCTCGGCAAGCCCGGCCAGAATCTGCACGCGATTGCCTTCGCGAATTCCGACGGTCACCTTGCGCTCGCGCGCTTTGGAATCGGCGCCGAAGATCATGACCTTTTCGCCGCCTTCATCGGAATTCAGAATTGCCGATGCCGGGACCAGAACCGCATCGCGGATCAGATCGGCGCGAATCGAAACCCTTGCGGTTGCGCCGGGCTTCAGCGCCTCGCCAGGATTATCGGCCTGCACCCATACTTCAACGGTCGTGGTGGTGGCATTCGCCGCGGGGCTCACTACGGTGACAGTACCGGTCACTGTACCGTCCGGTGTTGTGATGGTCGCCTGCTTGCCCACCTTCACGAACGAAGCCTGTTTAATCGGAACGTTCGTGCGCGCGACGATCCGCGAAATATCGAGGATCGTCACCAGCGGCTGCCCGGGTTGGGCAAGCTCGCCGGGATAAACCTGACGCTCGGAGACCACGCCGCTGATGGGCGTGCGGATCTCGGTATACGAGACCTGCACGTTGGCACTTTCGTAATGCGCCTTAGCGGCATTCACCTGCGCTTCAGCGGCCTTCACCTGCTCGGCACCGGTCACCTGCTGCACCGTCTGCAGGTGCTGCCTGGCGGTATCGTACTGGCTCTGCGCCTGCACCATGGCTACCTTGGCGTCATCCACCAACTTCTGTGCCAGCGCGCCCTGCTTCTGCAGTTCGACCCGGCTTTCGTAGACTTTCTTCGCCGCTTCGAGCGCCTGTTCGGCCGACTGCAGGTCGGCCTGCGCCTTCGTCCTGTCCTCCACGATCGTGGCTCGCGAGGCTGTCTGATAAGCGGACTGCGCCTGATCGTACTGGCTTTTGCTTTCCTGCGCCGCCGCCGCCAGATCGCGGCCTTCCAGTTGTGCGATCAGCTGCCCGGCCTTCACATGGTCGCCGCGATTCACCAGCACCTTCGCCACCGGCGCGGCAATCTTCGAAGTCAGGTTCGACTGGTTGATCGGATACAGCACCGCATCGCCTTCCACAAGGAGATCGATGGGGCCCTTTGCCGCCGCATCCACTTCGACCGGAACCGGTGCTTCACCTTCCTCAGCCTCGGCTTCCTTCTCTTTCGCTTTGCCACAGCCAGTCGCCAGGAGCGCAGCCAGCAGCACACAGGCGAGGAGCGACTTTTCAAACCCAGATTTCATCATTTAAATTGCTCCGGTCAGCGATTGCAGCGTGGCAAGGGCCACGCGATAGCGCGCCAGCCCGTCGTCCACAGCGCCGCGCGCCGCTGTTAATGTCGATTGCGCATCCACCACTTCGAATGCCGTGGCCTCGCCCGCCTGATAGCGGAGCAGAGTCAGCCGCAGATTTTCCGCCGACAGATCGGCCGACGCCTTCAGGGAATCGATCTGCGCCAGCGCGCCCTGGGCTTCCCGATAAGTTGCCGCCAGGTTGCCCTGCAGCGTGCGCTGCGCCAGCGTCAGGTCCAGTTGCGCCTGCTGCTTCCGCAGTTCCGCCTGTTTGATCTTGCTGCGCGTCGCGCCCCAGTTCCACACGGGAATGTTGAGCGTCGCCTGCGCTGCATAGCCGAGATTATGACGCTCCGGCGGAATGTCGCCGCCCGGCTGCCTCGGATAAGTCGTGTTGACCGCAAACTGGTTCGCATCGATCCCGTAAAAAACATCGATGCCGAGCGAAGGAAGATAGCCGTACTTCGCCACATTGACGTCGTAGCCGGCTTCGTCGATACTGAGGCGCGCCGCCTTCAGATCCGGACTCGTCGCCACGGCCTGCGACTGCGCATCGGGCAGCGGCGGCAGCAGAGCGGGCGTCGCCAGGTCGTCTTCGACCGTGAAGTCGGCCCGCAGATCCGGGAAAATCAGAACCCCGAGCGCGATTCTTGCCTTATCTATATTGACTTGGGCGTCCTGCAAATCCCGCTGCCGCTGCTGCAGGAGCAACTGCGCCTTCACCACATCGGCATGTGCTGCTTCCCCGCCCTTTTCCAGCTTTTCCGAAATCTCAAGGAACTGCTCGGCTTCCCGGACGCTGGTCTGCGCATTGACGAACTTGCGCTGCGCCGCAACAATGGCAAAATAATCCGTGATAACCGTCGCGTCGATCCCGCGCCGCGCCACATCCACCTTCGCCTGTGCCACAGCCTGGGCAGCCTGTGCGCGCTGAATCTCGCCATGCCGCACCAGCGCCAGCGCTTCCTGGTGGATCACCGCCTGCTCGTTATACACGTGGATACCGTCGTTCGCCACGAATACGCCGGAAGGCGTACCGTTCCCCTGCGTGTAAATGTACTGGCTGAACGCGTTCACCTGCGGCATGGTTGCCGCCCGCGCCTGCGACCAGTCTTCTTTCGCCAGCGCCACGGCAAGACTCGCACTCTGAATCTGCGTACCGTACTGCCGGCCGCGCGAGACCGCTTCCACAAGTGTGATATTGCCGGCCGCCGGTGCGGGCGTTTGCGCCGGGGCAAGTGGGGTCCAGACGGCGACAGCGATAATCAGACACAATCCGGCGGCACGCAACATGGCTGCGTATCAGTCCATCATTGCGACCTGAAAATACGCTGAAAATTACGTTGCTCGGTAGTATTCCGAATCCGCCCGCTCCGAACGGCTGCCACAGGACGGGCGGCCGTCCCGGGCCGGGCTGCTCTCGGCTACGATTGAACTAACATGCAGATTCTGGTGGTCGAGGATGAACCGCGCATGGCGAAACTGCTGGAACGCGGCCTTGTCGAGGAGGGTCACTCCGTAGTCGTGGCCGGCGACGGCGCCGCCGGTCTGGAACTCGCCACCGCCTCGGCATTCGATGTCATCGTGCTCGACTGCATGCTCCCGGTAATGGACGGCCTCACCCTGACTCGCCGCCTCCGCGAGAGCCGCAACCAGACACCGGTCCTGATGCTGACCGCGCGGGACGCCGACAGCGACGTCATACAGGGCCTCGATTCCGGCGCCGACGACTATCTCACCAAGCCGTTTCCGTTCGAAGTGCTCCTCGCGCGCTTACGCGCCGTGAGTCGGCGGGGCGCCATCCCGCGGCCGGTTTATCTGGAAGTCGCGGATCTGCGGCTCGATCCCGCCGCCCACACGGTCACCCGAGCCGGTGAATCCATCAATCTCACACCGCGCGAGTACCGCCTGCTGGAACTGCTGATGCGCAATGCCGGCCGGGTGGTCAGCCGCGACAAAATTCTCGATTCCGTCTGGGGCTTCGACACCGGCGTCACCGAAAACACAGTGGAAGCCTTCGTCCGCCTTCTGCGAATTAAAGTGGATGCGCACGAGCCCCGCTTGATCCATACCGTGCGCGGAACCGGCTATGTGGTGAAGGCGTTGTGAGAATGTCACGGCATTCGATTCGCTTTCGGCTGACCCTGTGGTACTCGCTCGCCCTCGCCATTGCGCTCGGGCTGTTCGGGGCGCTGATGTGGCTCTCGATGCGCCGGCAGCTCTATCGCGAAATCGATAGCGCCCTCGCGACCCGGGCGGCGCGCTTTGAAGCCTACGTCGTCCACGAATCCGCCGAAACCAGCACTGCCGATCAGTTGCAGGACGAACTGGAAGAGTTTTCCCAGGGCCTGCCGGCCTCCGACATTGCCGATCTCAGCGGCTCCCAGGGCTTTACCTTTCATTTCCCGCCGGCATCCCGGCCGACCTTACCGGCAACCGCAACCAGGCCGATGCGATCCGTCGAGCGCACGTTTGTGGCCGATGGCGAGACCTTCCGGCTTCGCCTGAGCACTTCGACCGAAGACGCGCGGCACACCCTGGGCCTGCTCAGTGAGCTGCTGTTCGGCCTGATGCCTGTGGCGATCGCGATTTCCTGCCTGGTTGGAATCTGGCTCAGCCGCCGGGCACTCAAGCCGGTTGACGACGTGACCCGCGCGGCGCGCTCCATCGGCATCGACAACCTTTCCGAACGTCTGCCGCTGCCTGGCACCGGCGATGAACTGCAGCGGCTCACCGAAACGTGGAACGAAATGCTGACGCGCCTCGACGCGGCCGTTTCCACCCTGTCGCAGTTCGCCGCCGACGCCTCCCACGAACTCCGTACACCGCTCGCCGTAATTCGTACCAGCGCGGAACTTGCGCTGCGCCGCGCCCGCACCCCGGAAGAATACCGCGACGCGATTCTGGGTATTGAAGAGGAAAGCGAGCGCATGGGAAAACTGGTGGAAAATCTGCTCTACCTTGCGCGAAGTGAAGCCCGCCTTGCGGAACTGCCGAAAGAGCCGGTCGATCTGCGTCTCCTCGCCGAACAGGCCACCCGCGAGTTGGGCTCCGTGGCGGAAGCCCGCGGCGTCCGAATCCGCGTCGTGCCGGGCGACGAAGTCTTTATCGCCGGCAATCGCCCCGCTCTCGAACGGCTGTTGCTGGTCCTTCTCGACAACGCCGTGAAATATTCGCCCGCTGGCGCCGACGTCGTTCTGAAGCTGACTTCCGACGGGAACTCCCCGGCCCTCAGCGTGCATGATTTCGGCCCCGGCATCGCGCCTGCCGACCTTCCGCATATCTTCAAGCGCTTCTACCGGGCCGACCCCTCGCGCACCACGAATTCCGCCACGGCCGGCTTCGGACTCGGTCTGGCCATCGCCGAGGCAATTGCCACCGCCCACAACGCAACGCTCGACGTCGCGAGCGCCCCCGGCGCCGGCACCACCTTCCGCGTCACATTTTCAAACGCCGTTCCCGCACCGGACCGTCTCGCCCTCACTGCGTAGCCTTCACTGCGCACCCGCAGTGCGCCCCTCTGCGCGCCCCTCAGTGAGTGAGATCGTAGGTGAAGTAGTTCATCGCGATCCGGTAGGCCAGCGACGCCCACTTCTCCTGATACCGCGGCTCATCGGAGTGCTCCCACGCATCTCCCAGGTCCATGTTGTGGCAAATCGCCACCATAATCCGGCCCTTGTCGTCGCGAATCGCCCGCCAGTGCGGCACCTTGCCGGTCTCGCCCTTTTCATAGATGAGGCCGGTTTCAAAATACTGCGCGCCCGGCACCTGAAAGCGTTCGCTGAGATCGTAAATCGTGTGGAAGATCGGATCGTTGTCGGGAATATCTTCGATGGCCCGTTCCGGAAAGACCTTACTCATGCCGGCAGTGAAGTTCGCCCACTCATTGATGCCCTGTTCGTGCTGCGAAGCGTTCGAGCCGTGGAAATCGTCCACCATCAGGAAGCCGCCCCGCAGCAGGTATTCGCGCAACTGCTTCGCGTGACGATCCTCCAGTTTCCAATGACCCACCTCCACCGCGTAGAGCACGGGGAAGTTGTAAATGTCGTCCGTGCCGTCCAGACTCACCACCTGCTCCACGGACCTCGCTTCGATGCGCGTCAGCCTTCGCACGCCTTCCAGCAGATGCCGGTCCGAGCGCGGATAATCCATCGTCCAGTAGCCAGGAAACGGCCGCCCGTCCCCCATCGTGAGATTGGCGGCGTCCGGGTAGCCGTAAATATCGGGGTACCGCAGCCGTGCGCGCGTCCACTCTGCTTTCTGCTGATAGTCCGGCGGCAGCGGGAAATCGTCGTATTCGATCGCCGGATATTCTTTGAACGGATTCTGCGCGAGTACGCCGCCGCACAGCGCCAGCAGAGCCAGACCCGGGATCAGAAAGCGGAGACGCATGGCACCGGTCAAAACCCTAGTGTGTCATTGAATAGACGACGTAGTTGACCCCGATCCGAATTCCCAGCGCCGAATACTTTTCCGGATAGTTCGGATCGTCCGCCCACTCCCACGAATCGCCGATATCGGAATTGTAGGTGATGGCCACCATGATGCGACCCCTGTCGTCGAAAATTCCCCGCCAGTGCGGCGTGGCGCCGTCACCCTGCGCGCGAGCGCTGCGGCCCGAAAGCGCCCACTGCCCCGGCACCTGATAGCGATCATCCAGATCGTAGAGAAGATGGAAAATGGCGTCATTATTGTCGATCTCCACAATCGGCCGGTCGGGAAACACACGCTTCATGCTGTCGTTGAAGCGATTCCACTCCTCCGCGCCCCAGAAATCATCCAGGTAAATGAAGCCGCCGCGCAGCAGATACTCGCGCAGCGCTGCCGCCTGTGCGTCGGTCAGCTTCCAGTCGCCCATTTCGCCGGCCGCCAGCCACGGATAGTTGAACGCATCGTCCCCATCGTCCAGATTGACCGGCTGCTCCACGGACCGCACATCGAGCCGCGTCAGTCGCCGCAGCGCCTGCGCAAAGTGCCGGTCCGCGCGCGGGTAATCCTGCGTCCAGCTGGTGCCTCCTTCGCGCCAGTCCGAACCGCCTCCGTAGCTGCGGGGACGGCCAAAACGCGCGTAGGGATGCTGTGGGTACATCAGGCGGGCAAAAATGAATTCGGCGGGGTTGCGCCAATCGTCCGGAAGCTCAACCTCGTCGTAAGCTTCCATACTCGGATACATCCGGAAGGGGCGCTTTTCCGCCCAGGCAACGGCCAGCAGTGCGACCGTGCCGCCGGCGACCAGCAGCACCTTCCGAAACGTCATGCCACCGCCCTGACGTGAGGATATCACTGGCGCGGGCGAACCACCGCGGGAACTCAGCGGCTCGCCTGCGCCGGATCGTTACCGCTGATTCGCTTTGAGAATCTTCTTGCGCAGCCGGATCGAAACCGGCGTAACTTCCACGATTTCGTCTTCGCGCACGAACTCAATCGCCTGTTCCAGATTCATCGCACGCGGCGGCACCAGACGAATCGCTTCGTCCGCCGTCGAAGAACGCATATTCGTGAGCTTCTTTTCCTTGACGATGTTCACGTCGAGATCGGCAGTGCGCGCGTTCTCGCCCACGATCATGCCCTCGTAAACTTCCGTGCCGGGATGAATGAAGATTTCACCGCGTTCCTGCAGGTTGTAAATCGCGTTGCCCGTCGCCTTGCCGGCGCGATCGGAAACCAGCGACCCGGTGGGTCGCATCGGAATTTCGCCCTGCCACTCGATGTAGCCGTGGAACAGTGAATTCAAAATTGCCGTCCCGCGCGTATCCGTCAGGATTTCGCTGCGCAGCCCGATCAGGCCGCGCGAAGGAATGTGGAACTCGAGGCGAACACGGCCCGACCCGTTGTTGATCATCTTCGCCATCTTGCCCTTACGGCCGCCCAGCTTTTCAATGACCACGCCAATGAACTGTTCCGGACAATCGATCACCAGCAGTTCCACCGGCTCCATCGTCTTGCCGTCCACTTCTTTGGTGATGATCTCCGGCTTGCCCACGCCCAGTTCGAAACCTTCGCGGCGCATCATTTCGATCAGAATCGCCAGCTGCAGCTCGCCGCGGCCCATCACGCGGAAGGTATCCGGAGTCACCTGCTCGACCTTGATCGACACGTTGGTCAGCAGTTCTCTGTCGAGCCGGTCCTTCAGATTGCGGGACGTTACGAACGTGCCCTCGCGGCCCGCGAACGGCGATGTGTTGATCGAAAACTGCATGCCGATCGTCGGCTCATCGATCTGGATATGAGGCATGGGCATCGGCGTTTCCGCCGACGTAATGGTCTCGCCAATGGTGATCCCTTCAACGCCCGCGACCGCCAGAATGTCGCCCGGCCGCGCGATGGTTTCATCGACGCGCTTCAGCCCTTCAAACGAATACAGCTTCGTGATTTTGGTCTTCTGAATTTTGCCGTCAAGATGGCAGATCGCCACGTCATCGCCATGCCGCAGCGTCCCCTGGAAGACGCGGCCGATGGCCAGGCGGCCCAGATATTCGGAATAATCGAGGTTCGCGACAAGCGCCTGCAGAACCGCTGTGTCATCGCCCACCGGCGCCGGCAGATGATTCACAATCGCTTCGAACAGAGGCTGCAGATCTTCCGACGGATCTTCGAGGCTCGTCTTCGCAATGCCGTTCTTGGCAATCGCGTACAGCACCGGGAAATCCAGCTGATCTTCGCGCGCATCGAGGTCGATGAACAGATCGTAAACTTCGTTCAGCACCTCGGCGGCGCGCGCATCCGGCCGGTCGATCTTGTTGATCACAACGATCGGCTTCAGGCCCGCTTCGAGCGCTTTCATCAGAACGTAACGGGTCTGCGGCAGCGGTCCTTCGCTGGCATCGACCAGCAGCATCACGCCGTCGACAATCTTCAGCGCGCGCTCCACTTCGCCGCCGAAGTCGCTGTGGCCCGGCGTATCCACGATGTTGATCTTGGTGCCGTGATACCGGACGCCGGTGATCTTGGCCAGAATGGTGATGCCGCGCTCGCGTTCCAGATCGTTGGAGTCCATCACGCGGTCGGCGACTTCCTCGTTGGCGCGGAAGATGCCGCTCTGTTTGAGCATGGCGTCAACCAGGGTGGTCTTGCCGTGGTCGACGTGCGCAATGATGGCGATGTTACGGATGTTCTGCTGGCTCATGAATTTTAAAGTTTGTTTGGATTACTCTTCGTGGACCACTTCGGCCGGCTGCAGCCTTGTGGCAAAACGCGCCGGGTACAGTCCGGCCACTACCGTCACTGCCCACACCAGCGCCAGGGCGCCCGCAAGCAGGGCCAGCGGCGGATGAAACTGAATCGTCCACCCGAAACTCTGCTTGTTGACTACGTAAATCAGCACCAGTGACAGTGCCATGCCGAGCGCCAGGCCCAGCACGCCGGCCAGCAGTCCCAGCAGGCCCGCCTCCGTCAGGATCATGCTTCGAACCTGCCCGGAGTCCGCCCCCAGATAACGGATCAGGCCGATTTCGCGGCGTCGATCCAATACTAATGCTAGCAGCGAGTTCGCCGCGCCCAGCATGGCGACGACAATCGCCACCGCTTCGAGCGCCCACGTGACGGCAAACGTGCGGTCGAAAACCTCCACCGCGCCGCGCCGCAGAACGTCGTTGGGCGCGATCATCAGCGGATAATCGGCGAGTCGCGTTTCGAGCTCATGCCGAACCGAGACGGAATCGGCGCCAGGTTTGAGGTAGATCGCAACGTTCGTCACCGGCTGTTCCGGCAGGTACTTCAGCAGCGTCGAGCGGTCCACCAAAACCATGCCCCTGTCGCTGGAATAGTCGTAGTAGATGCCCGCCACCGTCAGCGCCACCTCGCGGCCGCCGAGCGGGATCTTCAGCACGTCCCCGGTCCGGACATGATGCTTGTCGGAGAACGGCTCGGTTACGATGGCCCGGTCCGCGCCGGGCAGCGAAGCGAGGATCGTGTCGGCATCGCCGGCGAGGAAACGGATGAATCTGCGTCGCCGAACAACGTCCATGTTGCCGCCGCCGAACGTGGCTCGCGTGCCTTCATAGCGGAATTCAAAAGCGTGCAGCACGTCCACCTGCTCCACCCCGGGCACGCCCGCGGCAATCTTCGGCACCTCCGCGGAGAGCGGCGGAAACACACCCGCGCTCGCCGAACCCTGCGCCCGCATATAAAGATCCGCGCGCAGTTGATTGTCGAGCCAGACCTCCACCGTTTCACGGAAACTGCCAACCATCACTCCGACGCTCACCATCATCGCTATGGCCGTCGCCAGTGCCGTCACGATGATCGACGTGCGCGCCAGCGACGCCACCAGACTCCGGCCGGCGATCAGTCCCGCCGCCCCCGCCAACCGCTTCAGCGTTCCCCGAAGCGCGCGGATCGAACCGGTAACGAAAGCCGGCGAAATCAGAGCCGCCGCTGCCACGGCAAAGAGAGTGGCCGCGTAGCCCGCCATGGGCCGGCCGTCGATCGGACCCAGTTGCGCCAGCCCCACCGCCACGGTCGCCGCAGCCGACGCGAGAACCACATCGCGCTTCACGTGCAGGCGCGTCTCGTGCTCCACGATGGCTCGCCGCATCGCTTCCGCCGGAGCGACGCGCGCCGCTTCCCGCGCCGGAATCAGCGCCGAAACCACGGCCACACCGGTGCCCGTGAGGATTGCGAGAAAGACTGCCTCCGGGGACAGCGCAATCGCCCCCGGCGCGCTCGTCGTAAACAGCGCATTCACCGTATCGGAAATCATGCGCAGCAGTGCCGACGCCAGCATCCGGCCCAGCACGATCCCCAGCACCGACCCCAGCAGTCCTAACATCGCCGCCTCGCCCAGGAAGATCAGCAAAATGCCCCGCGCGCTTGTACCGAGCGCCCGCAGAATGCCAATCTCGGCGCGCCGCCTCACCACGCTCACCGCAATCGTGTTGTAGATAAGGAAAGCACCCACCAGCAGCGAGATGTAACTCAATATCCGCAGATTCCAGCGGAACGCCCGCAGCATCCGGCGGTTCTCCTCGGAACGCGCGCCCGGCGTCTCCACATCCCAGCTCACCGGCACCGCCGCGCGTATCGCGCGTTCGAGCGAGTCGCCATCACCCGCGCCGGCAAACACTTCGATGCGGTCGAGCTTCCCTCGCATTCCCAGCAGATCCTGCGCCGCCGCAATATCGACGCCAACCCAGCCCGTGCTCTGCCCGTTCACAATTCGCCCGATCGTGAACACCCGCCGTCGCTCACGCCCCCGCAGTTCGATAGCGTCGCCCTTCTTCCAGTGCAACCGCGCCGCCAGATCGTCCGATACAGCAGCAAATGTTTCCACCTTTGCAGGGTCGAAGCCTGTCGAATCCGAGTCCGCCGCACCACCGGAACCCGACCCGGCCCCGATCAGATCGATCCCGTAGAGCGTCGTCGCGGCCGGTCGCACCGCGCCGGCAACTCCGACGACAACGGGCTGCTCAATCACGGGAGAAAAGCGCGCATTCAGCGGCAGCGCCGTCAGCTTCGCGATGGCCTGCTCGTCCACCCCCCCGTTGGCCGTGATCTCGTAATCGACCTTGCCGACCAGCGTTTCCATCGACGACTGAAACGACCCCGTCGCCGCATTGCCCGATAGTTCAATCGCAATAACGACGGCGATCCCCAGCGCAATCGAAGCCAGCGTCAGCGCCGTGCGCGCGCGGTCGCGCCGCAGCGGACGCAGAATCAGCCGCCGAAACAGCGCAGGACTCACGAATCCACGCTCTCAATATGCCCGTCGCGCATGCGCACACGGACATCGGCAATCGCCGCGGCCTCGGCGCTGTGAGTCGCCATCACTACCGCGGCTCCAAACTCATCCGCCGCCCGCCGGATCAGCTTCAGGATGCCGTCCGCACTCGCCGTATCGAGATTGCCCGTCGGTTCATCGGCCACCAAAATGGCCGGATCGTGCACCAGCGCCCGCGCGATCGCAATCCGCTGCATCTGTCCGCCCGACAACTGATAAGGCAGCGACTCCGCCTTCTCCGCCAGCCCGACCCAGCCGAGCCGTTCGCGCGCCGCGGCCGCCGGGTTCTTCGCGCCGGAAAGCAGCAGCGGCAGCTCAATATTTTCCATCGCCGTCAGCGCCGGCAATAACTGGAAGAACTGAAAAACGAAGCCAATTTTCGTCCTCCGCAGCTCCGTCAGTGCCGCATCTCCCAGTCCAGACGTGACGAGCCCCGCGACTTCCACTTCTCCGGACGTCGGAAAATCCATCGCCCCGCATAAATTGAGTAACGTCGTTTTCCCGCAGCCGCTCCGCCCCACCAGCGCCGTCACCGTGCCCGGACGGCATTCCAGCGACACTCCCGCCAGCCCCAGCACTCCGCCTTCGTAGCGTTTTACGGCGTTCCGCACCGACACTGCGCTTTTTTTGGATGAAAACAATTTACTTATGCTCTGTTCTTAGTGTATTCTGAGGATGCTCTAGCATATAGTCCGCGCGTAAACGAGAAGGATGCTTGCCCCGCTAAGCTCTCTGACACGCGAAAACATGGAATCCCGCCGGCTTGAAGCAGCACAGGATCTGCTGGCCGGTGTCTCTCAATCGAAGGTAGCGCGCCGCTATGGCGTGAGCCGTACTACGGCGTCACGCTGGCATCGCTCCATCGTCCACAAAGGCGTCGACGGCCTGAAACTGCGCCGCGCAACGGGCCGGCCCAGCCGTCTCACCGCCGATCAGGTAGATGAAATCCGCAGGATGCACGCCGAAGGTGCCATGGCGCACGGCTTCCGCAGCGACCGCTGGACCACAGGCCGCCTGGCCGATGCCATTGAACGCAAGTTCGGCATCCGCTACGATCAGGACCACGTCGGCCGCCTGATGCACAAGTTCGGCCTCCGCGAGCGCCGCTTCGTTTACGCTCCCGCGCCGTCCTACGCTCCGGTTCCTTCGGTCGAAATCGGAATTCAACAGGCTTCGGTTTAACAGCTTCTCCTTTCGCCTTCTCGAAGTGCGACGGCGCGCCGGACATCTACATCCGGCGCGCCCGGCACCTCCTCGCGAAATACGAGCCAGTATTCTTTTGCGGGCGGCAGAGATTCCGGCAGTTCCCCCGATGCGAACCATTGTTCCGGGTGCGTCTGCCAGTCGTGCCGTTTCCAGAACTTTCCTGCGTAGAAATAGAGCTGGTCAGGAGTCGACTTCGCCCACGCCGGCTCCGCAAGACCGCCGTTCCAGTACTAAAATCCTGCCCACCCTGCCAGACCAGGTGACGCGATCGGCGCCAACGCCAGCAGAGCTCCGCGGAGTGGCACATTCTCAAATGCCGCCGAACACCGGCGCCTACCCTGAAGATCCAACAATATTCTGATGAATTACGTGGAATAACCGGAAAGCCGTCGGACTTCAACTGCGAATATCGTCCCGGTGTCCGGGCCCGAAATGCACCGCTGCTTATACCCCGAGGACTTCAACCTCAAGTCCCTGGAACTGCACAAAGCCGCGATCGAAGCTCGCAACCCTGCGGGATGAAGCGATTGCGAACGCGGCCAGATAGATGTCGGCGACAAGCTGCAATGCCGGCGAGTTGCAGCGGAAAAGGCGAGGCAGCATTTCGTCGATGCCTTCGGGCTCCGGCGCAAATTCAAATCGCTCATCCTCGAGTACCTTCGAGACCAGCGCCCACGCTCGCGACAGCGAAACAGCGTGCGGCCCCACCACACTTCTGTTTCCGAGCAGGCGAATGACGGAGAACTGAACGGTCCGGCAAACCACGGCTTCCCCTGCGGACAGCTCATTGGCCCACCGGCGCGCAATTTCATGGTGCTCATGCTGACTGAACAACAGCGCGAACAGCACGTTGACATCGAGCAGAACCTGCTTCATCCGAACATCGCTTCATCGATTTGTTCGCGTGTGGGCGAAGCGACTTTGGGACCGCCGGGGTCGCCGATAGAGGGCAGTTCCAGCCGCGACTTGGCCTTCCGCGGTGAAATGCGCAGCTCCAACGCCTCAATCATTAGTTTTTTCAGAGATATACCGCTCATGGCTGCGGTTTTCTTCGCTCGACACAGAAGATCGTCGGGAAGCTCCACAGTCGTTCTCATGGCATAATTATGGCATATTGTGCGGCAAGGGATCCTCGTTGATTCCGGACACCCAAAATGCGCGACACTATGACAAATGCGCTTAACCGGTTTCACCCCCGCCGCGAGTGTACTTTGCCTCTGTGCCGCCGTCGCCAGTTCCGCTTTCGCCGCCGGCAAGATCTTCCCCTATAACTACGTTCAGGAAGACCTGCCCAACGGCCTCCGCCTCATCACCATCCCCACCGACTACCGCAACATTGTCGCCCTCTACATCGTCGTCGGCGCCGGCTCCCGCAACGAGGTCGAGCCCGGCAAGAGCGGCTTCGCTCATCTGTTCGAACACCTCATGTTCCGCGGCACCGCCGAATATTCGGCCGAGCGTTACCAGCAGGAACTCTCCAGCGCCGGCGCCGCCTCCAACGCCTTCACCACGAGCGACTTCACTGCCTATCACACGACTTTCTCGAAAGAAGACCTCCCGCGCATCCTCTCCATGGAGGCCGACCGCTTCCAGCACCTCTCGGTCGACGAGGCCGCCTACAAGACCGAAACCCGCGCCGTCCTCGGCGAATTCAATAAGAACAGCGCCAATCCCCAGCAGAAACTCTACGAAGTCATGCGCGCCACCGCCTTCCGCGCCCACACCTACCGGCACACCACCATGGGTTTTCTCGAAGATGTGGAGGCCATGCCGAACGAATACGAATACAGCCGCGAATTCTACAGCCGCTATTACCGGCCCGAATACACCACCATCATCGTGGTCGGCGATGTGGAAGCGAAAAAGGTGCGTTCGCTGGTCGATGAGCGTTGGGGCGTCTGGAAGCGCGGCGACTATAAGCCGCAAATCCCGGCCGAACCGCCGCAGGATGGCCCGCGCACGGCAAACATCGATTGGCCCAGCCCCACGCTGCCCTTCGTGGAAGTCGCCTATCGCGGTCCCGCCTTCGCCGATGAGTCGCCCGAAACGGCCGCGCTCGATGCCACCGCTCGCCTGCTGTTCGACCACTCGGCGCCGCTCTACCAGAAGCTCGTAATCAACGAGCAGAAGCTCGACAGCCTCAACGCCGGCCCTCCGGACAATCTCGATCCCGAACTGTTCGGAGCCATCGCCCGCGTCAAGAAGGAGAGCGACGTACCTCAGGTGACGAAGGAAATTATCGCCGCCATCGAAGAGTTTGCCGCCAAACCGGTGGACGCGAAAACGCTCGAAGCACTGAAGCAGCACGTGCGCTACGAATTCGTTCTCCGCATGTCCAACAGCGAAGCCATTGCCGAGTCCGTGGCCCGCTTCGTCGCGCTGCGCCGCACCCCCGAAGCCATCAACCGCTATTTCGATTTCTACGCGAAGCTCACGCCGCAGGATCTCCAGCGCGTCGCCCGGCAATATCTGACGGAAAAGAACCGCACGGTCGTGACTCTGGCCACGAAGGCGGTGACGAAGTGATCCGCCCGCTCGCGAGCCTCCTCTGCCTCGGCCTCGCGGCCAGCATGGCCGCCAGCGCGGCAGGTCCGCGCGTCGTCGCGCTGCCGAGTAAATCCCCTCTGGTGACGATCCGCCTCGTCTTCACCACCGGCTCGGCCTCCGACCCGGCCGCCAAACCCGGCCTCGCCAATCTGACCGGCGCGATGCTCGGCGAAAGCGGCACTCGCGATCTCACCTACAAGCAGATCGTTGACGCGCTCTACCCCATGGCCACCACCGTTCATGTCTATTCCGACAAGGAAATGACCACCTTCGTCGGCCAGACGCATGTCGATAATCTCGACCGGTTTTACGGCCTGATGCGGGACATGATCCTCCACCCCGGCTGGCGCGACGACGATTTCGCGCGCGTGCGCGACAATACCGTCAACGCTCTCCGCGTCTCCCTCCGCGGCAACAACGACGAAGAACTGGGCAAAGAGGAACTCTACAATCTCATCTACTCCGGCCACCCCTACGGCCACGAAAATCTGGGCACCGCCGCGGCTCTCGCCGGCATGACCGTGGGCGATCTGCAGGGCTTCTACAAGGCGCACTACACCCAGGCGAATCTCATCATCGGACTGGCAGGCGGCTATCCCGCCTCATTCGCCGCTCGCGTGACGAAGGATTTTTCCGCGCTCCCGGCAGGCCAGCCGGACAGCGTCACGCTCCCCGCACCCGCGGGCATCGCGCGAAATCAGCTGACCATTGTGGCCAAGGACACGCGCTCGGTCGCATGGTCGTTCGGCTTGCCCATCGAAGTGAAGCGAGGCGACCCGGACTTCGCCTCGCTGCTCGTCGCCCAGAGCTACCTCGGACAGCATCGCCTCAGCAGCGGCGTGTTGTTCAGCCGCATGCGCGAACTGCGCGGCCTGAACTACGGCGATTATGCCTACATCGAATACTTCCCGCGCGGCATGTTCGCGCTGGAGCCCGAGCCCAACATCGCCCGTCGCCAGCAGATATTTCAGATCTGGATCCGGCCCGTGGAACCGGCCAATGCCGGCTTCGCGCTGCGTGCGGCTGCTTTCGAGCTGAATAAGCTGATCGAAAAAGGAATGTCGCAGGCCGATTTCGACCGCACGAAGACCTTCCTTTCGAAATACGTCAACGTACTGACGAAGTCGAAGTCGGAAGAACTTGGCTACGCGATCGACAGTGCTTACTACGGCATTCCCGCATACGGGGATTACCTGAAAGCGGCGCTCAGCAAATTGACGGTGGAAGATGTGAACCGCGCGCTGAAGAAACACCTGCGCGCCGACCGGCTGCAGTTGGTCGCGATCGCGAAGGATGCCGTAGCACTCCGCACCGCGCTGACCAGCGGCGACCCGACGCCGGTCACTTACGTGACGGCAAAACCCCAGGAAGTGCTCGACGAAGACAAGATCATCGAGCGCCTTCCGCTCGGCCTGCGAGCGGAAGACGTGAAGATCGTGCCGGTGGAAGAAGTCTTTGAGAAGTAGAGGTTAGTCTTTCACTTCTACTTCGGATTTGATCTCTTTCACCGAACGCTTGAAATTGCGAATTCCTTCGGCGAGGCCCTTACCGAGTTCGGGCAGCTTTTGCGGTCCCCAGAAAATGACGGCGACCGCCAGGATGACCAGCAGATGCCTCGGTTGCAGTAAATCTTCGATCATAATTTCGTCCCTTCCGGTATCCGGCAGTGTTTAGCGCCGCCCGAAGTGGCGCCAGCCTCCGCCTCCAACCACTACAGCTCCACCAACATACCCTGGATAGGCATACCCGCCATAAGCCGGACCGTAGTTATACGCGGGCGCATAAGCGTAACCCGGAGCATAGCCATCATCCGCCAAATAGGGCTGCGGAGGGTAATAATACGGATCGTAACCATCATAACCATAGCCGTAACCCGGATAGCCATAACTGTAGTAGGGATACCCGAAGCCAAAACCGACACCGTATCGATAGCCGCCGCGGTATCCATATCCACCGCGGTATCCATATCCGCCCCCGGCGAAGCCAGGACCACCGCGAATCGCACCACTAGGAATGGCAGCGCCGCCAACCGCACCGCCACCCACGCTGCCGCCCCGCGCCGCGCCGCCACCGGCTCCGCGTGTGGCAAACGCCGCGCCGCCAAATCCTCTCGCAGAGTTCACCTGGGCGGAACCGCCGCCGCGAGAGCCACCACCGCCTCGCGAAGCCGCGAAGCTCGGGGCGCCGAAACCCAGCCCGAAAACCAGCATCGACAGAACCAGCATCGACAGAACCAGCATTCGTTTGCTCATGGGAAACCTCTTCCGCTTGCAGAATACCGCCGTTTTACGTCTTCCTTACACCTGCTCAGACGTTCGCCGGCACCTTCGCGGTTGCTCCCGCGGCCATTAATGTTCCTCCATCCTGTGCTGTCACGTCCCGTTTGCCCTCCTAAACTGTTCACCAGCGATAATGAATTTCATCGGTCAGGCGCATGATCGGCTAAACTTCAACGGAAGGACGGTCATGAAAAAGCTCCCTTTCGCCGGGCTGATCGCCGCGCTCTGCGCCTCCATGGCGCCGGCGCAGATTCCCGCCCTCGACCTTCAATCCGTCCGCCCTGAATTTCTTGGTGTCTACCGCTCGCTGGTTCAGATCGACAGCACCGCCGGCCACGAGACCAGAGTCGTCGACTATCTTCGCCGCATTCTCGAAGGGGAAGGGATTCCCACTCAGACATTCGCGCTCGATCCGGATCGCGCCAATCTCGTCGCCCGGCTCACGGGCAACGGCACCAGACGGCCGCTGCTGATTCTGGCCCATACCGACGTCGTCCTCGTGCAGCCCGAAAAATGGCCGCTCGACCCCTTCGGCGCCATCATGAAGGACGGCTACGTCTGGGGCCGCGGCACCCGCGACGACAAAGACAAACTCGCCACCAACCTGATGGTCATGCTCCTGCTGAAACGCAGCGGCGCCCAACTGGACCGCGACGTCATCTTTCTGGCCGAATCCGGCGAAGAGGCCGACCCGAAAGGCGTTGGAATCAACTTTATGGTCGAGCACCACTTCGACGCCATCGATGCCGAATTCGCCATTACCGAAGGCGGCAGCGCACGGCTCGCTGGCGGCGCCGTCAAAACCGTAAGCATCGGCACCGCGGAGAAGCTGCCGGCCCGCGTCCGCCTCGTTGCCACCGGCCCGGCCGGTCATGGCTCGGTACCGCGGCTCGATAACCCGCTGCTCCGTCTCAGCGCGGCAATCTCCAGACTCGGGGCATGGCAACCGCCGATGCGGCTCAACGACACCACCCGCACTTACCTCGAAAAGCTCGCCACCATCAGCCCGCCCGCTCAGGCCGCCCGCTACCGCGACCTTCTGCTTCCCGCGCGCACCGCCGCCGCTCAGCGCTACCTCCGCGAGCACGAACCCGGGCTGGACTCCATGCTGCGTACGTCCATCGTGCCCACCATGCTGAAGGCCGGCGTCGCCGCCAATGTCATTCCGTCGGAAGCAGAGGCAACGCTCGATATCCGCGCAGTGCCCGGCGAAGACATCGCGAAATTCTACGCTGCAATGACCCAGATCATCGCCGACCCCGCGGTGAAAATCGTTCCACTCCCGGCCACGCGTCCGGCCTCTCCCGCTTCGCCGCTGAATACGGAAATGTACCGGACACTCGAAACGGCAGCCCGGCGGCTCTATCCCGGCGTCACGGTTCTGCCGTCCATGAGCACGGGCGCCAGCGACATGGCGCAGCTTCGCGCCAAAGGCATTCCGAGCTACGGCATCGGCCCCTCGGTCGCCGACGAAGAGAGCAACTACGGGGCCCACAGCGATGTGGAACGCCTCGCCGAATCGTCGCTTTACCAGTTTCTGGAATTCACCTGGAGCGTTGTCTCCGAAACCGTCGTTCACAAATAAACCACTGGCGATACACTCAGACTCGACATGGCCACCACAACCACCACACAGAAGCAGCGTCCCGACAGTGCCCTGATTCACGCCGCCATCGTCATCATCGTCGGCGTCCTTGCCACCACGCTGGCGCAGACCCAGCTCCTCGGGCGCCTTCCCCTGCAGAACCTTCTCAAGAACGAACTGCATGCCGATCGCACGGCCAACGCCGCCTTCTTCTTCTGGGTCGGCCTTCCCTGGTACTTCAAACCGTTTGCCGGTATTCTGACCGATGCCTTTCCGCTCCTCGGCAGCCGGCGCCGCAGCTACATTCTGATCAGCGCGGGCCTCGGCACGCTCGCCTGGTATGGCCTCGCCTTCACGCCGCACGACTACAGCAAGCTGCTTTACGTTTCGCTCGTCATCAACACGTTTATGGTGGTCGCCAGCACCGTCGTAGGCGGCTACATGGTGGAAGTCGCACAGGCGAACTCCGGCTCGGGACGGCTCGCCGCGGTCCGCAACTTCGTCCAGCAGGCCTGCTACATCATCAACGGACCGGTGGCCGGCACGCTGGCCAGCATCGCTTTCGGATGGACAGCGGCGGCCTGCGGCTCCATTCTGTTCCTGCTCGTTCCGGCGACAGTTTTTTTCCTGAAGGAACAGAAGCGCTACACCGACTCGGACATCCTGCTTGCCGGCGCCTACAGCCAACTCGGCAAAATCGCCTCCGCCCGCACCATGTGGGCCGCCGCGGGACTCAGCGCCCTCTTCTATCTCGCTCCCGGACTGGCGACGGCCACTTTTTACCGTCAACAGAATGAACTGCACATGAACACCGAAGCGCAGGGCTTGCTCCAGTTCCTGTCCGGCATCGCGGGCGTTTCCGCGGCCCTCGCCTACGGTTACGCCTGCCGCCACTGGAATCTCCGCCGCCTGCTACAGGTGTGCCTCCTCATCGCAACAGTGGCGAACGTGGCGTATGTGCTTTATACAACCCCGGAGCGCGCCCGCATCATCGAAACCTTCAACGGTTTCGGTTACACCCTGGCCGAACTCGCGCTCATGGATCTTGCCATCCGCGCCACCCCCGCCGGCAGCGAAGGCCTCGGCTTCTCGCTGATGATGAGCGTCCGCAATCTCGCCCTGTTCGGCACCGACTGGTTCGGCTCCCGGCTCATGGACCAATTTCACATCGGCTACAATTCGCTCGTTTACGCCAACACCGCAACCACGCTGATGACCGTACCTCTGGTGTTGCTGCTGCCGAAGCTAATCGTCGGCCGCAGGGATGCGCAGGCTTAGCGCGCGAACAAGCCGTCGAGCCGGATGGAATAGCCGACTCCCGCACTCACGCCAGGCGCCGCGTGAGATAAACCGCGGCCAACGTACAAATCGATCTGCTGCCGTTTTGTGATCAGGTACGCAGCGCCGAAATTCACGCTGTGTGCGGCCGCGCCCGCGCGCGGATATTCTCCCGCGTACGCCACATACGGATCGAAACGCGTGCCGAATCTCCGCCCCGCATACGCTTCGGCTCCGCCAAGGAAAGTGCGTCTGCCGTACTCTTTCGGCGCCGACCCTGCAAGCACCAGGGCGAAGCTCCACACGTCATCCGGCTCAATGCTCAGCGGCACCACGAGGCCCGGCGTATAGCTGTGATCCGAGCGCGCCGCGGATCCTGACGGAAACGTGATCGTCGGATTGATACCCATCTGGAATGTGGCATCCGTCGGAAAAAGCTGCTGCTTAACGCCCAGCGTCACATCGCCGAATCCGGACGCGGGCTGATGGGCGCCGAGGCCGATGGAATAGTCCGGCACACCAACCTGCACTTCGGTTCTGTCGCCCACGCCGAACCGCGCGCTGCTTTGGAACCCGTCCATCGTCCAGTTGCGGTACTGCTTTTCCCAGCCGATGCCGTTCTCCAGCTGCAGGCTGCCTTTGGGGACTGTGGTGCCGGAAGCCGACTCGCGGTCCGTCGCAATCTCGGCCTTTTCCGGATCCGCGATCTGCGGCTGCGCCGGCAGCGCCATAAAGAGCCACGCGGCGAGTGCCGCCTGTGCGGCGCGCGTCACGGTTTCTGCTGAAACTGAATCTGCGCAATGACCAGCGTCGGCATCGCCTGATTCCAGGTGTTCGCAATGTCGTCAAACGGCAGCCGGAACGGTTTCGTTTGCCCCGGCGCAAGTGTGCCGTTGAACGCCCCCACAATCGGCACTCGTTCGCGTGTAACCTCATTCCCGCTGTAGTCGCGGAAAACGCAGGTCACTTCCGCAAGACTCACCGTGCGATCGCCCTTATTGGTGATCTCGCCGAGGATCTCCACCACCCGCTGATTCACCATGCTTTCCGCTTCCTGCATGTGGACGTTGCCCAGCGCAAGATTGCCCAGATACGCCTTCGCTTCGGCGGTCAGCACCGGAGGCGGCGCCGGCACCGGCTTCGGGCCGAACGTCAGCCACCCGAACCCGCCGAGAATCAGAATGCCGGCGAGACCGATCACGATGCTGGCGGGTGAAATCTTAACGTCCGGCAACCGTCATCTCTCCAATCTTGATGGTCGGCGCCGACACCGAACCGCGGAACTCCAGATCGTTGCCGATCTCCGCAATGCCCGTCAGCATCTCCTGCAAAGTCCCCGCGATCGTCACTTCCGACACCGGGAATGCCAGTTCGCCGTCGCGAATCCAGATGCCCACCGCGCCGCGCGAATAATCGCCGGTCACCGTATTGACGCCGCTGCCGATGAGTTCCGTCACGTAAAAGCCGTTCTTCACGCCCCGAATAATCTCTTCGGGCGAACGCGTCCCGGCCTCCAGATAAAAATTGCCGTGTCCGATGCCCGCATTGCCCGTAATCCCGCGCGACGCATTGCCCGTGGTCTTCATTCCCAGCTTGCGCGCCGTGTAACTGTTGAGCAGATAATTCTTCAGTACGCCGTTCTCGATCACCGGCGTGCGCCGCGTGGGAACGCCTTCGTCGTCGAACGGCGACGTGCCGAACAGCCCCGGAATCGTGCCGTCGTCGATCAGAGTGAAGTTGTCCACCGCAATCTTTTCGCCCAGCTTTCCGGCGAGGAAAGACGCATCCCGGTAAATCGAGCGCCCGTCCACTGCCTCGAAAATATTGCCGAGCAGCGATCGCGCCATCCGCGGCTCGAAAATCACCGGGACCTTCTGCGTCTCGACCTTGATCGCGCCCAGACGCCGCAGCGAACGCTCCGCCGCCTTGCGGCCCACCGATTCCGCATCCTCCAGTTCACTCCGGCGTCGCGCGAGGCTGAACCAGTAGTCGCGCTCCATCGCGCCGTCGAGTGTCGCAATCGGCACCGCCGTAATCGAACAGTACGACGAGCGGTACGCACCGAGAAACCCGCGCGAGTTGGCAAACACCCGCCCTCCCACGTTGGAGTCGAACGAACCGCCCTCGGAATTGGTAATCCGCTTGTCCAGCGCGAGCGCGGCAGCTTCGGCCCGGCGCGCGGCGTCGATCTTTTCTTCCGTGGGAATCGAGGCCGTCTCGGCGTAGTAAAGCTGCAGGTCGCCTTTGAGCGAACCGAGCGCGTCGGCATCGGGAAGCCCGGCATGCGGATCTTCCGTCGTCAGCCCCGCCAGATCGATGGCGGACCGCACCATCTGCCCGATGCCATCCGGCGTCAGGTCGCTCGTGTACGACGCTCCCATGCGCTTGCCGATCAGCACCCGCAGCCCCGCGCCGCGCGAGCCCGCTTCCTTCAGCGTATCCACCTCGCCCATCCGCACATTGACGCTGAATTCGTCGCCCTCGGAAATGGTGCATTCAGCGTCGGTGGCGCCGGCGGCCAGCGCCTGACGAATGGTTTCGGCCGCCAGCTCCGGCAGTTGATCGAACGTCACGCTCACGCCGTGCCTCCCACCGTCATGCGGTCGATCCGCACGGTCGGAATCCCCACGCCCACCGGAACGCTCTGGCCTTCCTTGCCGCACACACCCACGCCTTCGTCCAGCTTCAGATCGTTGCCCACCATACTCACGAATTTCATCGCCTCGGGCCCGTTGCCGATCAGCGTGGCGTTGCGCACCGGCCGCGTCAGCCTGCCGTCCTCGATCAGATAGCTTTCCGATGCCGAAAACACAAAGTTGCCGCTCGTGATATCCACCTGCCCGCCGCCAAAGTTGGCACAGTACAGCCCGCGCGGCACCGACCGGATAATCTCTTCCGGATCGCTCTCCCCGGCCAGCATGAACGTATTGGTCATGCGCGGCATCGGGATATGTTCGTAGCTTTCGCGCCGCCCGTTGCCAGTCGCCGTCGCGCCGGTCACGCGGCTCGAAAGCTTGTCCTGCAAATAGCCGCGCAAAATGCCTTTTTCGATCAGCACGTTCGACTGTGTCTCGTTGCCTTCGTCGTCCACATTGAGCGAACCGCGGCGTCCGCCCAGCGTCCCGTCGTCGATCACAGTACACAAGGGGCTCGCCACCTGCTGCCCGATGCGCCCGGAGAACGCCGAAACGCCCTTCCGGTTGAAGTCAGCTTCAAGGCCGTGTCCAACCGCTTCATGGAGCAGCACGCCCGGCCAGCCCGGCCCCAGCACCACCGTCTGCTCGCCGGCCGGCGCCTCCACGGCATCGAGCTGCACAATGGCCTGCCGCGCCGCCTCGCGGGCGAAGTGTTCCGGAGTGCGCTCGGTGCGGAAGAAATCGAGTTCGTACCGTCCGCCGCCGCCCGCGTGTCCCTGTTGCGGGATGCCGCCTGTCTCGCGGGCCAGTGCGAAAACGCTCATGCGGGCCAGCGGCTGCCGGTCGAAATTCAGCACGCCGTCGCTGGTGGCCACCAGCACCTGGCGGAGATTATCCGCATACACCACCTGCACCTGAAAGATGCGCGGATCGTACGCGCGCGCGGCTTTATCGGCGCGCTGCGTCAGTTCCACACGCTCGCGGAAGGCCGTCTCGCTCGGCGCGGTCAGCACCGGATACAGGTTGCGCTTCGCGCCTTCATGCAGCGGAACTTTTCCCACGTTCGCCGGAGCCGAGGCGATCAGCGCCGCCACCTGCGCCGCGTGCCTGATCTTTTCCGGACTCAGATCGTCCGAGTACGCATAACCGGTTCGCTCGCCCGAAATCACGCGAACTCCGACGCCCAGCGAAACGCCCTGCGTAGCGCTCTTCACGATCGACTCATCGATTGAAATCGAGCTCGTCGCCAGATATTCAAAGTAGAGGTCCGCATAATCGCCACCCCTGTCGAGCGCCACCGAAAGATACCCTTCCAGATCGCGCGTGGTGATGCCGAATTTGGCGGCAAAAAAGGAGTCGGCAAAGCTCATAATCACTTCCAATCTAGCAAGTTAGATGGGATACAGGGGAAACAGATCCGAAGCAAAGCAGCGAAAAACGGGCCTTCAGTAGCGGTTCAGTTCGGCAATCAGCGCAGCCAGCCCTTTTTTCGCGTAGATGTCGGCCAGCCGCTGCTCCTCCGGCGACGGCGCCATAATCCGCAGCAGCGGTGAGGAATTGATCTCCTGCCGCGACGGCACCCATACGTGACCATCGGCGAACTCCACCTGACTGACGAAGCCCGTCATGCCTTCGATCTCCACCGGCCGCCCGGTGCGCGAAAACTTCAGCGCCGTATCCTGCAGCAGCTTCGCGTGTTGCCCCGCCGGCAGCACCATTGCCGATTCCGACGCCGGCACCGAACCCGCCAGATACTCGTGTCCCTGCTTGTCCCGCACCAGCCAGCCGATCTCCACATACCGCACCGGCTTGCCCGACTGGTTCACAATCTCGATCTGCGGCGAGCGCGCCTCATTGCCCGAAATCGCCGCCCAGCCCTCCACCGGCTGCACCGGCGCACCCGGCAGATTCAGGAACGCGAACTGCGCCACGTGATCGGGAATCGCCGCCGCGGCCGCGCCCGTTGAGCGTCCGTTGCGGCTCAGCGAAACGTCCAGCTGCGGACGATCGTTGCGCCCCATGCTCGCCAGCATCTCTTCCCGCAGCCCGCGTTCCCCGCGAGCCTGCAGCGCCTGCTTATAGTAGGCCCGGTCGCGCTGTGCCTCGGTCTCCCAGAAGGTCAGCGCGCGCTGCGAATTCAGCTTATTCGGACCGAAAAAGCTCAGATCGTCAAACAACACGCCGTCGAGCTGCACCCGCACCAGCGGACCCGCCGTCTGCTGCACCGGCCGCACCAGCCGGATATCGACCGGCACCGTAAACGTCTGCCCCGGCGGCACGTCGATCGAAGGCCGCGCCACCGACCCCTTGCCGCCCGGCGCGAACTCCTGCGCGGTGATCAGCAGCGTCACCCCGCGCACGTGCCGCGTCCCGCCGTTGCGCAGCGTCAGGCCCATGTGCAGATCCAGCACCAGCGCTCCGCCGCGCGAAGTCGCCCGCGATTCCCCCATGCTGCTCGAAAGCAGCGTCAGCGGCGAATCGGCCGGCAGATCGATCTTGACCGAACTCGCCTGATCCAGCGCCGTCTCCTGAGCCGCCAGCGCGCACGCCAGCACCAGGCCCGTCGCGCCGATCCGCAGCAGCGAATCGAGGCCGGAGCGCTTTTTCGCGCGGGAGCTATTGCAGGTAGACATTGTTGATCGTGACCGTTCCGGCCTCGCCATCCACATAGCGCGCGCGAATCTCGCCTTCCGCGCTCACCGTCTGGTGCGCAATCGCGCCCTGATGGCTCAGCAGCATCAGACTGCCGCCGCCTGAGCGCAGTTCCAGGCCCGTGTTGCTCGATTCCAGCACCGCATCTTCGCCAGCCGCCACGCCGCCAGCCGCCACGCCGACAGCCGACCCGCCTGCAGTCGGCAGACTCCGCGCCGCCATCTGCGCCCGGTCCTGCGACAACCCGAAAATCCCATCCACCGAGCGGCGCAAAAAGTACCCCGCGCACGCCACCACCAGCAGACACGCCATCGCCATCGCCAGCCGCGGACCCGCAGTCAGCGGCTTCCATGCCGGCCAGTTCCAGGACCGGCCCGCACGCGCCTCGCGCACACACTCGCCGGCCTCAAATCCCACGTGGATATTGGCCCGCATCTCGGCTTCGAGGCTGCTCCAGTTCACGCCCGGCAATTCGTCCGCCGCCACCAGCTCCGCCCGCAGATCGCGATACTCCGCCAGCTTCGCCTGACATTCGGAACACCGATCCACATGCCGGTCCAGCGTGAAACGGCGCCAGCGTCCGGTGTCGCCGCCGGCCAGCAGCGCAAGGTCTTTTTCGGATGGGTGTTCGGACTGGTGCATTTACAGGCTCCTCCTTTCGGCGAATTTCTTCAGCTTGGTCCGGGCATTGGCAATGTGCGACCGCACCGTCGCTTTGGAGCAATCGAGCCGCCGTGCCACTTCTTCCGCCGGCAGATCTTCCACGTCACGCAGCACCAGCGCCGCGCGCTCGCGGGGCGTCAGCCGTTCGAGGCCCGCCGCAAGCCAGTTTCGCTGTTCGGTCCGCAGTACGGCCTGCTCCGGCGAATCGAGCCCCACATCCGGCGAATCCGCAATCTCGCACATGGTGACCCGGTTGTGCCGCCGCAGAAAATCGAGCGCCGTGTTCGTCGCAATCCGCGACATCCAGTGCGCCGACTTCAGTTCGTCTTTCAGCTGATCCTGCCGCTGCAGCGCTTTGATGAACGCTTCCTGCGTCAGATCCTGCGCGTCGTGAACGTTGCCGACCATGCGGTAGATCTGCAGGAAAATCCGCCGCAGATTCTCCGCCACGAAGCGCTCGCGAAGCTCGGCCCCGACGCCCTGCACTTCCGGCAGCGCTGCAATATCCACCGGCACGCGGTTTTCGCGCGCCCGGCCGCGATCTTCCCGCCCGGCGTCGTGCTCGTCGTTCATGCGATCCTGCAGCGCGAACCTCAGCATCTCTTCTCTTGAGGTATGACGATCAAAAACCCCGCGCGTGGAAGAGAATCTTGCGTCCGCTATATTCAAGTATAGAGAACTGGCGGGATGGTGATTCCTGCCTGCTCCGGATCCGGCACCGGCCGGAATAAACAAAGCCAAAAAGGGAACTAAACATGCGACGAGTAGCTGTGGCCGGGGTGGGCAAAACACCCTTTGGGGCCTTTGCCGACAAGGACATACGGACCCTGGCCGTGGAAGCGGGCCAAAAAGCCTTCCACAACGCCAAAACCGGCCCGGAGGCCATGCAGGCCTTCTATCTGGGCAACTTCGCCGGACCCCAGTTCACCGGCCAGAACCACCTCGCGCCGTTTATTTCCACCGCGCTGGGCATGCAGGGCATCCCGTCCACCCGTTGTGAAGCCGCCTGCGCGTCGAGCGGCGCGGCCTTCTTCCAGGCCTGGATGTCGATCGCCAGCGGCGTGTACGACGTCGTCATGGTGGTCGGCGTAGAGAAAATGACCAGCCAGCAGACCGCGCGCGTCACCGAAATCCTCGGCGGCGCCGGCGACGGCCCCGGCGAAATCCGCGTCGGCGCCACCTTCCCCTCGCTGTTTGCCATGATCGCCCGCAGGCACATGTACGACTTCGGCACGCTGCCCGAACATCTCGCCTCCGTCGCAGTCAAGAATCACGAAAACGGCTTCCTCAATCCGGACGCCCAGCTCCGCAAGATCATCACCCTCGAACAGGCCGTCAAAGGCCGTCCCGTGGCCGACCCGCTCAACCTCTACGACTGCTCACTGGTCAGCGACGGCGCCGCCGCCGTCATCCTGTGCGCCGAAGATCGCGTGAAGGAATTCACCGATAAGCCGGTGAAGGTGCTCGGCGTGGCGCAGGCCTCCGATTACGTGGGCCTCGAACAGAAGCGCGACATCACCACCTTCGACGCCGTCCGCGCCGCTGCGCAGCAGGCGTACAAGATGGCCGGTCTCGGGCCCCGCCAGATTGAATTCGCCGAACTGCACGACTGCTTCACCATCGCCGAAATCATCGCCATGGAAGACCTCGGCTTTGTGGAGCGCGGCCGCGGCGGCTTCTTCAGCTTTGAAGGCAACACGCGCCGCGTCGGCTCCATGCCGATCAATGCCAGCGGCGGCCTGAAGTCCAAAGGCCACCCCGTGGGCGCAACCGGCGTCGCGCAGGTTGTGGACGTCGTCCAGCAGCTTCGCGGAGAAGCCGGCGAGCGCCAGCTGGAACGCCATTCCATCGGCCTGACGCAGAATCTCGGCGGCACTGGCGCCACCTGCGTGGTCAGCATCCTGGGGGCCAACTAAATGAGAACCGGAACCGTTTACACCGAAACCGTCATCCACTCCGCGCCGGAGAAGTTTGTCTCCGAAGTGCCCTATCAGGTTGCGATCGTTTCGCTCGATGAAGGCGGCCGCGTAACCGCCCGCATCGACGGCGAACGCGTCGCAATCGGCGACAAGCTCGTCGAAACCGAAGGCCGCGACGGCATGCACGTCTTCCGCAAGGCCTGATCCACCGCTCCCCGCGGTCTTAGCGGACCGTTACGTTCACCGTATTGGCAGCCAGCCCGGCAGCGGTGAGGACGATGTTGACCGTCCCGCTGCCGGCCAGCGCCGCCGGAATCAGAACATTCACCTGATCCAGCCCCGCGATGCTCCCCTGCGGCCCCGCGTACGCCACCGCCGCGTCCAGGCCCCCGATCGTGACGCTCACATTGGCCCCTGCCCCCCGAATGCCGGTCCCAAACAGCACCAGATAGACCTGGCCCGAACTCAGATCGATGGGCGAGGTCGTCTGTTCCACCGTCTGCCCGCCGGCCGGGCTCACCCGGATCACGTACGCCGCGGCCAGACCGGCGGCGTTGGATGTGAACACCCCCGGCGCCACCGCATTGATCAGCACGGCCGCCGATTGCCCGCCGCTCGTCACCAGCGCCGCCCCGGCGCTCACACCCGCCGGAATCCCGAAATTGATCTGCGTCGGCGAGGAATAGATCGCCGTCGCCGGATGCGCCACGCCCGCCGAATCTTTGATCGAAACCGGCGTCGCGAGCTTGTTCCCGAAGGCCGTCGCCAGCGATTCCGGCGCCAATGCGCCCTGCGCGAGGCTGGCCGCCGAATAGATCGCCAGCGGCGCAACGGCGGGCGCGGCGACCTGAATCACCGCCGCGCTCATCGCACTCACATAGCAGGTCACCGACGATCCGTTCACGGTAAGGCTCGAAGCCGGCGCCGGCGAAAAACTTCCGTTCGGCTGAATCGACGCGCCCTGAATCGTAACTCCCGTAGCCGCATCCAGCGCCGGGCCGTTCATCTGGATCAACTGCGCCGCCGTCGCCGCCCGCGGCAACTGGATCGTCAGATTCAGATTCTGCGTCTGATCCTTGTTGTTCACCACGATGCTGATCGCGCCGTTCGCCGCCTGAATGGCGTACGCCGAGGCGTTCAGCCCGCCCGCGCTGATGCTGGTTCCGAGCAGCATCCCCTGGCCAGCCAGCGTGAAAAGCGTGACGCCGTAAAACTCCGGCCGCGCCCCGACCACCACGCCGCCTGAATCCGCGATCGGCGTATAGCCGGTGCTGTTCCCGCCGCCATGCAGATTGATCCCCTGCGCTCCGTTCAGCGCGCAGGCGAACAGATGGTCGATCACCCACAGCGCCGACCCGTAGGAGTTACTCACATTCGGCGCGCCGCCGTTGTAAAAGGAATTCGTTTCCGCGAAACGATACGGCACATCCACGCCCTGGCTGATCGCCAGCATCGCCTTGGCCTGCGTCACGATATTGCTGTCCGGCGAGACCAGCAGCGATACCGTGCTGCTGGCCAGTTGACCGTTGGCGCGATAGTAGTGGTCGCTCAGCAGAATCACGTTTCTGCCTTCCGCCGCCGCAAACGGCGTCACGAATTTGGAAATGTTCGACGCTGTCACCGGCCCGGTCAGCGGCACGTTCGGCGATCGCTGCAGGATTGCAGCGGCGAACGACTTCCACAGCGCCAGATAGTCCGGAAAGCCCCATGTCGACGGGAAATAATGGCCGGCGAACAGATCGGGCTCATTGCCGATCTCGATGCCGTACAGCGCCGGGCCGAGCGCCTGCACCGCGTACGCTGCTTCATCGGCGGCCAGCGCCGGCGTCGATTGCGCCAGATTCACCCCGTACAACACCTGCCATCCGGTGGCCTGCAGAAATCCCGCCAGCGCGTCGATATCGCTCGGCGCCACCTGCCCCGACTTGCGCCCCGCGCCGCCAGGAGTCCACGTCGTCAGGTCCACCGAATTGCCGCCAATGCGCAACAGACTCGGGCCAATGAGCTGAAACAGGCCGATGCCGTTCGCATTCTTCGGCGAAAAGAACGGATTGGCCATCGCCGATTTTTCGTAGCTCAGGCCGGCGAACGCCGGTCCGATCACGCCGCTCACCGCTGATGAAACCGTGACCGTTGCCGCAGTCAGCGGGCCGGATGGAACTGGCTGAACCGCGCCGGCCAGAAACTCGGGCAGCAACGCACCCGCGCCGAGCGCGCCGAGGCCGCGAAGAATATCGCGTCTGGTAGGGGAAATGACTTCGGGTTCACGATCTGCCATATAGCCTCGACGAAGAATTCGCTCAGCCTTATCTTCGCAAAAGATCTTCGCAAAAAATCTTGGCAAAGACGGCATCTCCGCAAAGACGGCAACTTCGCAAAAGCGCCATAAGCGGTGCACATCCGCGGACGGAAACCCGCCTCCGCAACCCTCACGACATACAATTTAAAGTTGCCCGGCCATGAATAAAACAGTCACTTCCGCGGCCGCCGCCGTCGCCGACATCCCCAACGGCGCCACCATCATGTTCGGCGGCTTTGGCATTTGCGGCATACCGGAAAATCTCATCGCGGCTCTGGTCGCGCGCCGCGTCACCGGCATCCACACCATCGGCAACGATATGGGCATCGACGGCTTCGGCCTCGGCCTGATGCTCGAAGCCGGCATGATCGCCTCCCACACCGGCAGCTACGTCGGCGACAACAAGCTTCTCGAATCCCTGCTGGTGTCGCGCAGCTTCACCATCAACCTCATTCCCCAGGGCACGCTCGCCGAACGCATTCGCGCCGCCGGCGCCGGCATCCCGGCCTTTTACACGCCGGCCGGAGCGGGAACGCAGATCGCCGAAGGCAAGGAGATCCGCGAATTCAACGGCCGGCCCTATCTGCTCGAACACGCGCTGCACGCCGATTTCGCCTTCGTCAAAGCCTGGCGCGGCGATCGCATGGGCAACCTCGTATACCGGAAGACGGCTCGCAATTTCAACCCCGTGATGGCCACCGCGGCCCGCGTCACCATTGCCGAGGTGGAAGAACTCGTCGAACCCGGCGTGCTCGACCCGGACGCAATCCACACACCCGGAATTTACGTCCACCGCATCATCCAGGGCGAGCGTTACGAAAAGAGAATCGAACGAAGAACCGTCCGGAAGGTGCCCGCGTGACTCATCTCACCGATCAGAAAAAGCGCGAACGCATCGCCCGCCGCGCTGCCCTCGAACTCTACGACGGCGCCTATGTCAACCTCGGCATCGGCATCCCCACTTTGATTGCCAACTACGTCCCCGCCGGCATCGCCGTTGTCTGTCAGGCGGAAAACGGCATGCTCGGTGTCGGTCCCTATCCGTTCGAAGGCCAGGAGGACGCGGACCTCATCAACGCCGGCAAAGAAACCGTATCGGAACTGCCCGGCTGCTGCTATTTTTCTTCCGCCGATTCCTTTGCCATGATCCGCGGCGGCCACATCGCGCTCAGCTTCCTCGGCGCCATGGAGGTCGATGAACTCGGCAATCTCGCCAACTGGACCATCCCGGGCAAACTCGTCAAAGGCATGGGCGGCGCAATGGACCTGGTCGCCGGCGCGCGGCGAGTCGTCGTCACCATGGAGCACACTTCAAAGAAGGGTGCCCCGAAGATCCTTCACCGCTGCAATCTGCCGTTCACCGGCATAGCTGTCGTCGAAACGATCATCACGGACCTCGCCGTCATCCGCGTCACAAAGCAGGGGCTAGTTCTCGAAGAGGTTGCGCCGGACACGACCGTCGAACACGTGCAGTCCGCCACCGAAGCGGCGCTGCTCATTCCCGCGCCGCCGCGGATCATGGCGGTTTAGGCGAATCAGCTCTTGAATCGCGGGAACAGCGTCAGCGCATTTTCCCGCTGAATCTGCTGCATCTGCTTCGCATCGAAGACACCGCATTCGGCGAGGCCCTTTACATGGTCGGCCATCGTGCGGGCCGGGCTGTCCGTCCCGAACACGATCTGCGAGAGCGGCACAACCTTGCTCAGAGCGCCCATCGCGACGGGATTCGATGTCCACGCCGTGTCATAGAACAGCTTGGCTGCTTCGGCGGCAAAACCCTTGGGGAACTGGTCTTTGAACTTCGGCGTACGGGCGGCCGCGGTGAAGCGTTCCACCAGATACGGCATGGTGCCGCCGCCATGCGAAAAGATCACGCGAACGTTCGGATAGCGCATCACCGCGCCGTTAAACAGCATGCTCGCAATAGCGCGCGTCGTATCGGTCTGCCACTCGATGGTGGCGTCGCCCACGTTCTTCACCAGATTGCCGCAGCAGTTGGCCGTAATCGGGTGCGTGAACACGACGGCCTTGCGGCGATTCAGCTCTTCAAAGATCGGATCGAACGCCGGATCGCCAATCCACTTGTCGCCGTAGTTCGTGTACATCCCGACGCCGTCCAGCTTCAGCGTGTCGAATACGTATGCGATCTCCTTCAGCGTCGCGTCCACGTGCGGCATCGGCAGGAACGCAAAGGTCCCGAAGCGGCCTTTATGATCGGAAGCCAGCTTCGCCGCGAATTCGTTGGACGGGCGGGCCAGCTTTTCCACCAGCTCGGGCTCGTAGTGCGGCGGCACCGACACCATCGCGGTCGCAATGCCGTTCTTGTCCATGTCGTCGATGGCAATCTGCGGCGTCCATTTCGCGAAGTTGCCCAGCGAGGCCGCGCCCATCGTCTCAAGAACGATCGGCGGCGTCATATGCCCGTGGACGTCAATCCGGAACGCCTTCTCCTGCGCCGACAACCGGCTCAGAGGCAGGCTGCTCCCGATCCCCAGCGCTGCCATGGACGTCAGAAACGCCCGGCGCGACGCATGGCTGCACAGCAGCGAATTGTTTCCACAAGCTGAACTCATAATCTCCTCGCTCCTTAACCGTCGGATGCCTCGCGCATTCGGCCCGGGCTACCGGACACACTATATCAGCGCCGCCCTCGGGGCAGCAATACAGGGGACAATGCGGCTTGCTGCGAAACCGCGATTCCACCAACGAACTGATATGCTAAACCTCATGAAATTCGGTACTTTTCTACTTTTGGCGGCGATGACGCTCGCCCCGGCGCAGGCCCAGCTCCGCGCTCCCAACGAAGCCGGTGTCCGCTGGGGCCACTGGCACTTCAGCGCCAAAGACGTCGACGCGCAGACCAAATTCTGGCACACTCTCGGAGCCGTCGACGTTCACATCGGCACCGTCACTATGATCGCGTTTCCTGGCACAATGATCGGGATCAAGAAGGCCGACAACATTGAACCGATGGCCGGCTCCAACACCAACCACGCCGGCCTCTACGTGAAGGATCTTGCCGCCACGCAGGCCCAATGGAGCGCCGCCGGGATCTCGATCGACGGCTACAAGGCCGGTGCCCCGAACTTCTTCGTCAACGGCCCGGACGGCATCCGCATCGAAATTTACGAGAACAAAGATCTCCCCACCCCCATCGCCACCCACCACACCCACTTTTACGCCGCCGACCCCATTGCCGAACGCGACTGGTACGTGAAGTGGTTCGGCGCCACGCCCGGCAAGCGCGGCCCCAGCGACACGGCGCAGGTGCCCGGCATGGAACTGGCCTTCGTCGCCAGTAAGGATCCTCTCGCCCCCACCAAAGGCCGCGGCCTCGATCACATCGGCTTCGACGTAAAAGACCTGCGCGCGTTTATCAAAAAGCTGCAGGACGGCAAGTCCGGCGCCATCGTGGAAGGCGAACCGCGCGCCGGCCGTATCGAAGGCGAACTGGTCTGCTTCATCACCGATCCGTTCGGCACCTACATCGAACTGACCGAGAATCTTGAGCCGATAAAGAAGTAACCCGCCTCAACACACGCGACAACAAAAAACGCCCGCGCATCCGTTACCGGAGCGCGGGCGTTTTTATTGAATTGCAGTGCGGCTTACAGATGAACCTTCAGCCAGCTTTCCGGCACCTTCACGGCCCGGAAAACAGTGCTGTCCGGAATCTTGCCGGCCTTGGGGAACGGGTTCACGTATTCCCAGACGATCTCGCCGGTCGGCGTCACTTCAAACAGCCGCCCGTTGACGCCTTCGCAGATCAGCGTGTTGCCGTTCGGCTGCCGCTGCACGCCGCCGATGTGGTCGCTGAAGAAGCTCCAGATCGGATTGCCGCTCATCTCGGCCGTATAGTGCCAGACAATCTGATTCGTCAGCGGATCCAGCTCCACAATGCTGGAGAACGAATTTACGTCGGCGTGCCGCGGATTGGCGTTCACGCTGTTGTACCCGTTGTCGAACAGCAGAATGTGCCCGGTTCCCGGCACTCCCGCCGGCAGGAAGTGAACATTGTGCTGCCCGATGGAAACGCCCGTCGTCTGCCACACAATCTTCTTCGTGTCGTGATCGATCACCACCAGCAGGCTGAGCGGCCGGTAGCTGACGATGATGTTGCCCGCCTTGAACCGCGGATCCTTGATCCCGGCCGTCGGAGGAATCTCGCTGGCCGCATTGACGTGGCCCCAGTCCATGCCGGCGGTCGCCTGCGGCGATCCCATCCCGAAGGTGGGCTTTTCGCCGTAGCCGTTCATCAGCGTGTCTTTGACGATCGGCGGCAGATCCATTTCGTTGAAATGATCGGTCGTCTGCCACTCCCAAACCACTTTGCCCGCCGGATTCACTTCGACCAGACAGTCATCCTTCAGCAGCTTCTTCGAAACCGCGGGCACCATCAGATTCTTCGAGCAGACCATCAGCGTGTTGCCGTTGGCGAGGCGTTCGAAGTCATGATGCAGGGACCGCTCCGTCTCCACGTACTTCCAGACTTCCTTGCCTTCCTGCGTGTACTCGATTACGGTGCCGCCGCTCTCCTTCGGGCCGCCACCTTCCGCGCCCGCGCGCCCGCCGCCCGCGGCTCTGCCGCCCGACATGCCGGCCAGGATGTTTCCGTTCGCCAGCGGCCGTCCGTAGCCCAGCAGA
>Ga0214192_1000142_pt1 | contig 42628 bp, 33 predicted proteins | sample TroBogEpilimnion_44_FD_153030 | JGI IMG/M metagenome (GOLD analysis project Ga0214192, IMG submission 153030) | Freshwater microbial communities from Trout Bog Lake, WI - 29JUL2008 epilimnion | ecosystem: Environmental > Aquatic > Freshwater > Lake > Epilimnion/Euphotic zone | place: Trout Bog... | reverse complement strand
TTCTAGCGACAGCGGATTTAATATTCTTAACGGTAGCTTCGGGACCCAAGAGTTTAAATTGGTTGACCTAAATGACAGTGATTTAAAATCACAACCGTACAGATTAATATTCTATGATGATAGTTACAAAGATAATATAAAACCAGTTATTAAATCAAACGGATTAGCGTTAAAAAGAGGCTATACTATTGACGGAATAATAGACCCAAAGGCGACTACAACTACAGTTTTTGACTTTACTGGTACTACTTTTACCAGCTTTAAAAACATATATGAATATGCTTCTTTTGTTGATGGTATTTCAAATTATAATGATGAGCCAACAAACTTGCATAAGTACTACGGTAAAAATTACTTATTAAGTAGTAAATACATTAATGGTAACACGTCTATTACTTACCCATATATAAATTTTCAAGTAAATAAACATGATGAAGATTCTAGTAATTTACAAACACCAAACCTAATAAATACTTTAGGTATGTCTCCGATAAGTTTATTTGGTAGTCGATTATATTATGAGCAAACAAATGAACAAGCTAAAGCTTTATTATTTTTACATTCGTTTCCTTGGAAAGGATTAAATAATGATACAGAAGAATGCGCTAACAGTACAATTTTTAATAATTGTGGTTATGAAATATTAAATACCTTTGCTAAAAGAGCTGGTTTTGTTTCAGCACCAAAACTTTGGGCCGCATTTATTGGTGGTTTATTAACAAGATATGAAAGTGATAACGATATACTTACGTTTCATGATGGATTAATATCTTATATTCCAACATTTGGTTCACAAATAAGTGATGATTACTATCCTAAAAAAGATGAGTATTTAACAATAAAAACTAATTATATTGGTGTTTCAATGTCTTTCATTTCGGATAAAAATAGCTATAAAAAATTAGATACTGTTATACTAACTTTACCAGACCAAGCCAAAACAACATTTAAAAATATATTTAATGATTTTGTAACATCAGATTGGCCAGCATTTAAAAAAGACCTAGAGCTAATCGATTCTACAACTACAAATTGGGTTACTAATTATAACCAAATTAATTTTACAAACAACGCAAATGGTACCGTATCGGTAAGTAAAACACAATTTCAAACCTTATTTAAGAATACAGAAAACTATTCTATGGTTAACCCTATTTATTGGGATGCAAGTCATGGTGGTCACCCAGATTATAGATACAATATATGTTTAGAAATAAAAGACGGGTCTAATGTTGCAAATAATCTAACAAAGTATTTTGTAAATAATGAAGTTATACTAGCTAACACAACGTATAGTATTTGGGCTGAGTCTTCCAATATGAATAAGGGTAGACGAAATATAATAATACCAAATTCCTACTTAGATACGTATTTAACAACCTTCCTTGAAAATATCCGTAAAAATGATAAGTCGAGCAAAGAAGATGCTGAAAAGAAAAAGGCAGAAAATGATTTATTTGGTACAGATAATGAAAACGTTATTAAGTTTCAAATATATAGAACATGCAAAAACATATATGATAAATGGATTGGGGGTGCAAAAGATGATAAAGAAGTTATATTTAGATGTGGAAATAATAGAAGCGAAGTCGATAAAAGCTTAGCCAAACAAAGAAACGCTAGTGAACCAAAATTAATCGATAGCTTTAGATTTGTTACTAGGTCTTTTAGAGATATAGGCGATGAATTAGCCGTGAACCCAACACCAATTCTAACATATTTGACATCTAATCCAAATAGTAGTGCTTATGATGCTATAACAAGCTTATTATCGTCAAATAACTTTACCTTTGATGCATTACCATCATTCATTAACTATAGAGATGAAAAATTACTTGAGACTGTATTTAAACCACTTGGTAGTTATGAAATGGACGCGATAACAAACCAAAAAAATACCTGTTATCCAACATTTGTTTGTGTGTATGCTGGACAAGGTTCAAAACACTTAGATTTTAAAGATTCAAACTACCCTAATGATGGTTTTGATGTTAGATGTATAAATGGAGCGTTAACAGGGTTGCCAGAAGATTTCACAAGTAATCTATGGGATTATGAAGAACCAGTAACTTTCTTTAATGTAAGATATGGACAACAAAATCAAAACATATTTAAAGATATTGTTTTGGACCAAAGTGAATTTAGTGAAACCGAAGAATCATTATTGATTACCGATTCGATAGCTAAAAAGGGTAGCGAAAAAAGCAGAACCCTAGGTGGTCAAAACATATATAACGTTCATGCTGTTAGAAGCTATAAGGTTGAGCTTGAAATGCTAGGAAACGCTATGATTCAGCCGCTAATGTATTTTCAATTGGATAACATACCGATGTTTCATGGTGCATATATGGTTACTCGCGTCAAGCACAGCATAAAACCAAATCACATGACAACACATATTACTGGGTCTAGGATTAGACAGCCAGAAACCAAGATACTAGATGCTAGCTCTCTGTATATGTCATTGCTTGATACGATTGATAGTATTAACTCAACAACAACTGCTGTTGGTCAGTTTAAAAATTCACCTAATAAGATTCCAGCGCCAGCTGGGTATTCAAAACAAATACCTTTTGTAACATATCATATAACCCCTAGCGATACGTTAAAGTATCAATTTAATGATGGAACATACCCTAATGGTGATAGCTATGCTATGGAAGCTGTTGGTAAATTTGTTGAAAACTTATCTAAGTTATGGTATACACAAGAAACACCAAATAAACAAAGTACAAACATTGTTTATGTTAATTGTTTTGGTGCTTTAAATGGAGGGGCTTATAAAAAACATGGTGATAGTAGCTTACACTACACTGGTAGAGCTGTGGATATAATGTTAATGTCAAACGATAGAACAAAAGACCCAAGGTCTGGAGCAGGTACGTATACATACAAAGATAGTGTTAATTATGACCAAGAGGCAAACAAGAGATTTATTCAGTTAGTAATCGACCAAGATAAAAAATCTACCAGTGTTCACGTAGATGCCATTTTCTTTAATGACCCTGTTTTAATAAGTCATTTTTCTGGTCAAAAGAGCACTTCTGGTAAGAATATATTGACAGCTTTTGAAGGTCACGATAACCATATACACATACAATTTACGGTTCCAACTGATGTAGATACAAAAATAAAAAATAATCAAATACCAGAGTTGATAACATCAAACTTACCAGCTGGCGCGACACAAAAACTAACAAGCAATCAATTACCAACCGAATCCGAAAAATTAAAGGGTTTAGGTCAGATAAAAAGTTAAATTATGACAAAAGAAGATAAAGCATTATTAGATATGTTGTCTTATGCAGAGGGAACAATTGGTGTTTCAAATAACGGTTATGATGTTGTTTTTGGTACTCCACCAAGTATTATCGTAGGATGGACATCAACAACAAATATCGTCCATAATAAGAGTTGGATAGCCGCTGGTAGATATCAATTTCAGTACCCTTCATGGACGAATGGTACTGATAGCAATAATATACCATTAACAATTGCCAATCAAGATACAAAAGCTGTTACGTTGATAAACTCTAAGCTGGGTTCAAGTTTTGATAAAACTAGGCTTACAACTCAAAGTGTTTTTAATTCGGCGTTAAATCTTTTAAGTAGTGGGTGGGCTTCATTACCTGTTACGAGTACAATTAAAAACGCAAATGGTGAAGTAAGAAATTACGGTGAATCTTATTACCCAAACAACAAACCAAATTACACCCCAGAAAAACTATTTGAAATTTATAAGCTTGCTTTGTCAAAATACTAAGCTTGCTATTTTAAAATCTTTTTAGTATCTTTGCAAGATGAAGCTTGCGAATATAGTTACAACCAACAAGATTGACGTACCAGAAGACTTCAATGTAGTTAATTCAGAGAAAGACATCATATCTGGTTTACCTACGTTATTGGTTGGGTACGACTATGTTTCAAAAAACTATCCAGACTTCGATATAACCAATCCAGAAATAAAGACCAACTTATATTGGTCATTTAAACGTAACGAAAAAAGGGATAACTACGAAGAAACACTTAGCTGGTTTATTCACAAGACTTATGAAGACCTAACAAAGGACTTGGTTTATGTCTTTGTGGACCCAATTCAATACAGGCCAAGAACCCTAGCTAAGATAGTAAGAAAGATATATTCCCTAAAGGACCCGATAACCTATAGACACAAGACCATGGTCTATATTTATTCTGAAAAATTTATCTTCGGAATAGACCTTAAACTGCTTAATTTCATTGGTTTTGACGCTAGAAAAATTTTATCCAAAATTAAAAAGCTTTCGCATGTGTTTTTGTGTGAAAACGAAATAATTATAGAGTATAAAAAGATAATAGAAACACTTGATAACAAAGTGCGTTATACACCCTACTTATACGCGATAAAAAATGGACAAAACAATAATACTAGCGACATTCATCTTCCCTGAAAGACTTGATTGGTTCCTTGACTACTTGCAAAACAAGTTTAGTATATCTAAGGATAAGGTCTTTTGCTACAAAAACCTAGACGATGAATCTAAACTTGTTATCACCTTTAAACTAACGATACCTAGCGGCCAATACATTAACCTAAAGGAAATGTTTCCAGGCGCAATACCTATCCATAAAAAGGGAAATGCCCTATATACCATAAACGCTCTTAACAAGCTTATTGAAAAAACCATTGGTGATAACATCGGTAATTCTGACCCTAAAAACGTAAAGATAGATTGGGAAGAATATCAGAACAAAATGATACTTATCAACGGCAAAGAACTCGGTATTTTCAACATACAAAGGGTTTTTTAACATAATCACGATATTTATAATAATAAATCATGTATTATGGAAAAACAAGTTAAAAAAGAAAACCTCGACCCAAAAGCAAAGGCTCTTGATGCAGCATTAGATGCTATGCTTCAAGGTCAAAACCAAGATGTTGATTGCAGCTCTGGTGTTTGTATCATAAAGGGGGACAAGAGTATTGTCGAGAGGATTAACAAGAAAATAATAACAGAAGACGGAAGACAATTACTTATATAACATGAAGAAAAAGTTTAGCCCAGAATTATTGAAAGAAGAGCAAAACAGATTCAAAAGATTGCTTGAATATGACTTTTATCAAGAAAAGAAAGAAGAACCTAAGTTCAAAGAAATCATACTAGGTAACGAATTGGAAGAAGCTGATGACGAATTCAATAAGGTACCTGATGATTCAACAGGCGCAGATGCAAATGCTGTTGCTGATAAATTAGGTGTTAGCGATGCTTCATCTCCAGAAGGAACACCAGATGCTAGTCAAGAGGCACCAGCTGAAGAACCAACAGAAATACCAACTGAAGAACCAGCTGAAGAACCAGCCGAAGAACCAGCACCCGCTGAACCAGCTAGTGATGATGTTGAAGTTGATGTAACTTCTTTGGTTAAGGGTTCAGAAGAAGCCAAACAAGCTGCTGATGCTGCAACTCAAAATACGGAAGCTTTGCTTCAAAAATTCTCAGAACTTGAAGCTAGGATATCAAACATGACAGCTTTAACCGATAAGATTGAAGGCTTAGAAAAAGAGATGATTAAAAGAAATCCTACACCAGTTGAAAAATTGGAAATGAGGTCATTAGATTCAGCTCCTTTTACACAAAAGCTTAGTGACTATTGGTCAGATAAAGAAGGTATGTATGATGTTATGGGTAAAAACCAAAACCCCAAAGAATATGTGCTTAAAAAAGACGACGTAGACTACAACTATAGCGATGCAGATATTAAAAAATCGTTTAGCGCAGTGGATAGCGACTATGACGAAGAAGAAATAGACGGATATGATGAAGAACAAGTATAAATAGAGGCCCTAACAAGGGCCTTTATTTTTTTACGGGTGTTACTTGCATTTATAGAAAACGTTTAGTATCTTTGCAAAAAGACGCTGAATTACACACAAAAAAATGTGAAAAAGCTACTTGACTTTTACATATTTTTTAGTATATTTGTAATAACAAAATGATTGAAAAATAACACATACTTATAAATTAAATTAAAAAAATGAGTGAACAACAAAATCGCCTAACGGCAATGCTAGAACAGTACGAAAGCAACACAAAGCCTAAGTACGAAAAGAAAACCGAAAAGGTCTACGACCTTAAGAACTATTTCAACACAACCCTTAAAGACAAGGAATTACGTGCTGAAAAAGTAATAAGAATCCTCCCTACTGCTGATGGTTCAAGTCCATTTACAGAATTTCGCGGCCACAAGGTTCAAGTAGACGGTGAATGGAAAACATTCGCATGTTTGAAACATGAAAAAGGTGAAGCTTGCCCTTTCTGTGAGGCTCGTGAAGCCCTTATGTCTACAGGAAAAGAATCTGACAAAGAACTTGCAAAGAAATACAATGCAAAGTTGATGTACATCGTTAAGATTATCGATAGAGATAACGAAGCTGATGGTGTTAAGTTCTGGAGATTTAACCATGACTATCGCAAAGAAGGTATCTATGACAAAATCGTTGGTCTTCTTCGTGCGGTTAAGAAAGACGTTACTGACCCTGCAACTGGTCGTGACTTGATGCTTACAATCAACAAGAACCAAACTGGAATTCCAGTTGTATCAGCAGTAGCTTCTCTTGACCCAAGTGTCCTTTCTGAGAACCCAGAACTTGTTAAGTCGTGGACTAGCGATGCTAGAACATGGGAGGATGTATACTCTGTAAGAACATATGACTACTTGGAAATCATCGTTAAAGGTGGAGTTCCAGTATGGGATAAGGATAAGAAAGCCTTTGTTGACAAAGCATCTGTGAGCAAATCAGAGTCTTCTGACTTAGATAGCGAATTGTCTGTGAGTCTTGAAACTGTGAAGGCTAACATCAAGGTTGCACAGTCAACAAACGAAGAACCAGTTATGACTGAGACTTCGGAAGATGACTTGCCGTTTTAGTGATAGCGTTTTACATAAATAAAAAAGGGTGAGGAATCGCCCTTTTTTATTCTAGGAAATAACATATTTGTAAACGTATTAAAAATGGCTAAAAAACCAAGTAAACAACCAATTGAAAAAAAATCTTTTGACCCAAGAGAGTATCAAAAGAGCAAAGGACTAACAAGAACATCAAAACCAAAAGACCTAACATGGGTTCCGCTATCAGAAGCATTTCATGACGCATTAGGCATACCAGGCGTACCAAGAGGATATGTAACCCTCGTAAGAGGTTATAGCAACACAGGTAAATCAACAGCCATCTATGAAGCCATAGTTGGGGCTAATAAGATAGGTGACCTTCCAGTTATCATAGACACAGAAGGTAACTTTGATTGGGAACACGCTAAAAACATCGGTGTTCAATATGAAGAAATATTTGACGAAAACGGTGAAAAAGACTACGTAGGTGACTTCATCTACATCACAAACAGAAAACTACTTGACCTTTATGAAAACTTCGAGTACGATGAAGGAAAAGAAAAATCAGCACCGACAAGAAGAGAACCAGTTATTGAAGATATCGGTCACCTTATTGATGATATGCTAGATGACCAAGAAAACGGATTGCTACCAAGAAACTTGGTGTTCCTTTGGGACTCTATCGGTTCTGTTGATTGCTTCAGAGCAGTTAAATCAAAAACCAAGAATAACATGTGGAACGCTGGTGCTCTTGAATCAGCTTTCAAGTCTATACTTAACTTCAGAATACCTGACTCACGTAGAAGTGACTGTGAATACACAAACACTATCTTAGCTGTACAAAAGATTTGGTTTGATAACATGAATACCGTTATTAAACATAAGGGTGGTGAAGGTTTCTTCTATGGTTCTCGTCTTATCGTACACTATGGTGGTATCTTAACTCACGGTACAACAAAGCTTAACGCTGAAATCACCGATAAGGGTAACAAGATGACATACCAATATGGTGTTGAAGCTAAAATCAAGTGCGAAAAGAACCAAGTTAACGGTATCGAACAAATGGGTAAGATTGCATCTACATCACATGGTTACTGGAACCCAGACAAGCTAAGCGACTACAAGACCGAACACAGAGGTTTTATCTTGTCTAAATTGAACGCTGAATATGGTGATATTAACTTCACAAAAGAAGAAGTTAAAGAACTTAGCGTTGACGATATGGAATAGTATTTTTTAACTATAAAAAAATGAAGTGAATAAAAGACCACCTCGTAATGGTGAAACTGTAAAGAGAACCATTAATACACTTTTGGTAGACGGAAATGCCCTATTTAAGGTAGGGTATTTCGGTGCCAAAAATCAATACAACTCAAATGGCCAACACATTGGCGGTATATATCAATTTATAACCACGCTTAGAAAGGTTCTAACCGAAGACCTATATCATAGAGTATATGTTTTTTGGGATGGAAACATGAGTGGAAAACTAAGATACTTGATTTACGAACCATATAAAAGTGGTCGTGGTAAGAACTACATTGAAGGTACATATCCAGTTGATGAAGCCGAACTAGAACAAAGGGCTGTCGTTGGTGAGTATCTAAATGAAATGTTTGTAAGACAAATAAGACACGAAGTCGTAGAAAGCGATGACTTCATAGCATACTATTGTCTGAACAAAAAAGAAAACGAAAATATTACGATTCTATCTACCGATAGAGACTTTCTTCAATTGATATCAGAAGATGTAAGGATTTATTTTTTGGATTTGAAGCAGATGGTTGACTTAACCAATTATTCTTCGTATTTTTGCTATCACCCTTCAAATTCTGTTTTGGTTAAAACCATGACTGGCGATTCAAGCGATAGCATAAAAGGTATCAAAGGCCTAGGACAAGATAAACTCTTGTCGTTGTTCCCAGAGTTGAAGACACAAATTTTGTCACTAAATGAAATTATAGATAAAGCAAAGAAACAACAACAAGAACGAATCGACAACAAAAAGAAACCTCTTAAGGTACTCGACAACATCATCAATAAGGTAACAGACGGTCCTCAAAAAGAAATGATTTATGAAATCAACAACAGACTAGTAAACTTGAACACCCCTATGATGACTGAAGATGCAATAAGAGAACTACAACGCCTAAACGATGGGAAGTTAACCAATACTGACCGAGACCTCAAAAATGTTATGGCTATGATGAAGCGTGATGGTTTAGATAAGGCCATAGGTGAGACACGCTATCCAGACTATCTGATACCCTTCAAAAAGCTTATCGAAAGAGAAGATATTTTTTAACTTAAACAAACAAAAAAAATGGAGACAACCAAAAAAACATTCGACCCAGAAAAAATCAAAGAACAAAGATTTGAATTTATTCTGTACACAAACAATCATATTGTTTGCCAGAGATTCTTCAACATTCGTGACTTCAACGAAGAATCACTAAAATCCTACGAACTTAAAGAACTCATGGATGTTCTTTGTTCATTGAACGACAAAGATGGTAGAATGGGAATAATCCCAACACATCTTAAAAACAAGTCTGTAGACTACCTATGGAGCACATACAATCCATATAGCCTACAAAAAGACCGCCCAAGCAAAAATCTGTTCGAAAAAGTGGACGATTTTCAGTTTGAAATCAAGGTTGACAAAAAAACAGTTGCAAAGTCAACATTCTCAGGCAATTATTTCCCACAGAAGGTAAGATACGCGGTAGATATCAAGGAAATAATCCCTTCAATCATGCTCGAAATCCGCGAATTTTTGAGCAGAAAAAATTATGATAAAGTGGTCGCCTAATCGGCCACTTTACCATATTTATCATAACACAAGTTTCTAAAGAAAAGTTAAATGGCTAAAGTAGACAAAGACACATTACAGCAGTACGGCGAAGAGTTTCAGATACGTCTGATAAAACAGATATTACATGACAACAAATTCGCAAACACAATAATTGATATTGTTGACGCAAATTATTTTCATGACCCATATATGAGGATAATGGTTGCTTCGATAAAGCAAGCCAAAGCAGAACATGATATCATTCCAGATATAGGTGCTTTGGAAATAAGAATGCTCGAAGGAATCAACGAAGACTCACAGCGAAAATACACGTCAAGCTTGATTAAAAAAATAAATGATTCTAGCTTAAATGATTCTTTGTTTGTTCAAGATAGGGCTATGAAGTTCTGTAAGCAACAAGAGCTTAAAAAGTCTATTCGAGAGATTCAAAAAATCATTGACAAAGGAAATGTTGATGACTATGAAAAGTGTGAAAACATCATCAAAAAAGCCATAGAACACGGGGATAACAAAGATGATGGTCTAGACATATTCGAGAACATCACAGCGGTGCTTCAAGATGACTTTAGAAAGCCTATACGCACAGGTATCGATGGCTTAGATGAAGTTATGGACGGTGGACTAGCTAAGGGTGAATTGGGTATCATACTAGCACCATTCGGTGTTGGTAAGACAACAATGATAACAAAGCTTGCCAATACAGCGGTTAATGATGGACATAATGTTTTGCAAATCTTCTTCGAAGACTTGCCGAAGGTAATCCAAAGAAAACACCTAGCATGTTGGACAGGTATAAAGCTAAACGACCTATCATTGCATAAGGAAAAGATACTTGAAATGTGTGCCGACAAGCTTAAAAATTCAGAAGGCAAGCTAAGACTTAAGAAGTTCCCAAGCGATGGTACCACCATACCTATAATCAGACAATACATACGTAAAAAGATAGCTGAAGGTTTCAAGCCAGATGTGGTACTTTTGGACTATATCGATTGCGTACAGCCATCTAAGGTGTTTGACGATGTATACGCTGGTGAAGGTAACGTAATGAGACAATTTGAGTCTATGCTGGCAGAATTTGACTTGGTTGGATGGACAGCGGTTCAAGGTAACAGAAGTTCGATAAAAGCTGACGTTGTAGAGGCTGACCAAATGGGTGGTTCAATCAAGAAAGGACAAATAGGTCACTTCATCGTATCTATTGCAAAGACGCTTGACCAAAAAGAAGCTGGAACTGCAACCATGGCAATACTTAAGTCTCGTTTTGGTAAAGATGGTATCATATTTTCGGATATCAAGTTTGATAACGCAAGTATACAAATCGATATGGGTTCTACGAAGGGTCCTAAGACTCAAGTAGACCATAGAAGAGAAGTTGAAACAAGTCAACAAGAAAGAATATCAGAATTGTTTACACAGTCTAAAGCCAGAAAAGCAGCTTTAGAATCTTAATAACCAAATAATCAAAACCAAAAAAAAATGTACTTAAAAGACAAAACACTAAACAAACGCTATTCCATATTTCCAATCATTCACAATGATTTGTGGGAAAGGTATAAGCAAGCTGAAAAGCAAACATGGGTTGCGGAAGAAACCGATTTGAGCAAGGATAAGTTCGATGAACTTAAAGAGCCAGAAAAAATCTATCTAAAAAACATCCTAGCGTTTTTTGCTATATCCGATGGGTTGGTCATTGACAACCTAGCCACGAACTTCTTGAATGAAGTTGAAGTATTGGAAGCACAGTATTTCTACGGTCATCAAACATTCATCGAGCAGGTCCATGCAAATGGCTACTCTTTGCTTATTGATACCTATATCAAAAACCTAATTGAACGTGATGAATTGTTCAACTCTATGGTGACCAACCAAGCTGTAAAGAAAAAAGCTGATTGGGCCGAAAATTGGATTCAACATCCATCATTCGCACATAGATTAATAGCATTTGCTTGCGTAGAGGGTATCGCATTTTCAAGCGTATTCTCAGGGGTATTTTGGTTCAGAAGCCGTAACAAGATGCCAGGCCTAGCTGCGATGAATGAACTTATTCTTCGTGACGAAACTTCGCATTATGAATTTGCTGTTCACCTTTACAACAACTATTTGAAAGATGACTACAAATTGTCAAAAGAGGAAATAAGGAATATCGTTCTTAGTTGTTTTGATATTGAAAAGACATTTGTCGAAGAAAGTATGCCAGAAGGGTTACAAGGCTTGACAAAACAAGATATGGTTAAGTATGTGAAATACGTAACGGATATCGTATTGAATGACTTCGGTTGCGAAACTGAATTCAAAGTGACAAATCCACTAGAGTATATGTCACGTATAGGGTTGTCATCCAAAAATAACTTCTTTGAAAAGAGAGAAGGTGAATATACCAGAATAGATATACCAAATTCTATGGATGGTATTTTTGATGAAGAATTTTAATATAAAAAAATGAGAATACTAAAAAGAGATAAGACAACACAGGCTTTCATGCCTAATAAGATTCTAAGCAGAATAAAGACCCAAGCCACAGGGCTTAAGGTTGATTCTGACGCACTTTTCCTTGAGGTTATACCCTTGATAAGTGATAACATAACAACTACTGAAATTGACGAGATAATAGCCTTCAAAGCGGCTGACAAGATTATTCAACACCCAGACTATTCACTTCTAGGTGGTCGTATTCTTTTGAGCCGTCAATCAAAACTAATCGGAAAAGAACTTCAGCCAGTTGATTTAACATATGATTTTTTTGCCGCTACTACATTTTTGACCAAGTATTCAATGAGAGACAATAACAAAACACCTATTGAATTGCCGTCTTGTATGTATGAAAGAGTTTCAAAACACTTGTTTCCAGATGATGAAAAAAGTAGAACAGCCCTGCTTAAAGAACTAAACGCAAAACGTATAAACTTCGCGACACCAATCTATACCAATGCTGGTATAGAAAAAAGAGGCGGTATGATTAGCTGTAACCTCACCCATCTTGAAGATGATTCTTTTGAAGGTATTGAAAATACCCTTACAAAGATAGCGGCTGCGTCAAAAGAAGGTTCTGGTATTGGTTTATTGATAGACCCACTAAGAAGCAAGGATAGTGTTGTGGAATCGTTTCAAGGAAACGCAGGGGGTGTAGTAAGACTTGCGGATATGGTACAGTCTAAAATGCGTTTTTATAAGCAAGGAAGTCGCTCTGGAAGCTGTGCATTGTATCTATCGGTATGGCACAGAGACATTTTTGACTTTTTGGACCTTACACTACCTATTGGTGACGAGCAATTAAGAACCCGTGACTTATTTACGGCGGTAATCATCAATGATTTGTTCATGCAAAAGCTTGAAAAGGGTGAATCATGGTATCTTTTCTGTCCAAACGATATTAAAAAAGCTGGGTTAAAGCCATTTTACGAACTTTGGGGTGATGAATTTGAAGAAGAATACCAAAAAGCAGTTGATATGGGTCTTGGAAAGAAGGTTAACCCTAAAGAAATATTCGATTCAATCATAAAATCGCAGGTAGAAAGCGGTAGACCATACGTAATGTTCAAAGATAATGCTAACAGACGCAATATGCAAAGTAATATCGGTCCTATTAAGCAATCAAATCTTTGTATCGAGATTATGGAAGCCTCTAAGCCTAATTATACACCACAATGCACCCTAGCATCAATCAATCTAGCTGAACACAATGGTTTAAAATCCATAGATGTTTCCACTAGGGTATTGGTTAGGGGTCTAAACGAAGTTATAGATAGGAATAAATGGAGTGATGACTGGAGTAGTTCTGCTGGTCTTGACCAAAGAGCACTAGCTATAGGTGTAGCTGGATTAGCCGACTTCTTCGCTAAGAAGAAGATATCGTTTGAAAGCGAAGAAGCTAAAAAATGGAATAACGATATCTTTGAAACCATGTACAAAGCGGCGGTAGAAGAATCAATGAAGATAGCGGAAGAAAAAGGAGCGTGTTATCCAGCTTGGGAAGGCAGCCCATACTCAAAAGGACAAACATACATCGAAGGATGGTCACCTAAACCAGCTGGCGAACCAATACCAGTTTACAATAGCTTATTCTTGGGTCTTATGCCAACAGCATCATCAGCTATTCTTCTATCGGTATTTGAATCGTTTGAAGCTGCAACCGCTAACTTGTTCACAAGACGTGTTGGTCAAGGTGAATTCTTGGTGGTAAACAAATACCTTGTAAACGAATTGATTGAACTAGAATTGTGGGATTCTAACATGATTGACAAGATAATCAAAAACAAAGGTAGCATACAGAATATCATAGAAATACCAGAAGATGTTCGTTTTAGATACAAGGATACTTGGGAAATTTCTCAAAAAACCCTTTTGGATTTAGCAATAATACGTAACAAGTATGTTGACCAATCACAGTCTCTGAACCTATATCATGCTGACGCTAAGTATGGGAAAATAGCAAGTGCGTTAATGTACGCATGGAAAGGTGGGTTAAAAACGGGTGTTTATTACACCAGAACCAAATCCAAGTTGGATGCTAACTCAAAACTAGCATCTTCGCAGGTGACGGTAGCGCAAAAACCCAAAGATAGTCAATTTGAATGCTTCGGATGTTCAAGTTAAAAAAAGGCCCCACAACGGGGCCTTTTTTATTTAACATATTTACTTACCAAAATCCAATAGTATTATATTTATGAATAAAATATAAATGGCAAACGGTAAATTTATCAATATAAATTATCCCTTTAAGAACAGTTCTCAGGGGTTTTACTTGGATTTGAACGCAGATAGCAATTCAGCTATAAAAGCGGATTTAATGCACCTTATCTTGACTAGAAAAGGCCAAAGGCTATATGACCCAAACTTTGGAACTGACTTATTGAAGTTTATCTTTGAACCAGAAGATGGCTTAACGCTAAACAATCTTAAACAAGAAATAACAGATACGGTAAAACAATACTTACCAAAACTACAAGTAAATAATGTTTCTGTAACACAATCATCGGAAAGCGACTACGCTGCTGTTGTTAGAATAGACTACACAGTAACCGATGACGTTTTTACATTTACAGACTTCGTAATAATCAACATATAACATGGCAAATCAAGGTATCAATTATAGTTCTCGTAACTTCGCAGACATCAGAACGGACTTAGTTAACATGGCTAAGCAATATTACCCAGACATCTTTAACGATTTTAATGACGCATCGGTAGGTATGATGCTTTTAGAACTAAACGCCGCTGTTGGTGATATGCTTTCATTTAACACCGATAGGATGTTTCAAGAAACTCAAATAGACTACGCTCAAGAAAATAAAAACATCTTGTCGCTAGCTAGAACATTTGGTGTTAAGGTGCCAGGCAAAAGACCAAGCGTAACGCTTGTTGATTTTTCAGTAACGGTTCCAGTATTCGGCGATACCTTCGATGTATCTTATGCTCCATTGATTAGTGCTGGAGCACAAGTTAACGGTGCTGGTAAGGTTTTCGAAACAGCTTATGATATAGATTTTTCAGACCCTTTCACGATTGGTGGCGTACCTAATAGACTTATCCTACCGAACTTCGATTCAAACGGTATACTTCAAAATTATACGCTTACAAAGAGAGAAATGGTTGTAAACGGATATAGCAAGATATTCAAAAGAGTTATAACATCTGCTGATGTAGTTCCTTTTTTGCAAGTAATCCTACCAGACACTAACGTTATATCTATTGAATCCGTAATTTCACTACAAGGAACAAACTTCACTCAAGACCCAAGCCTAGCTCAATTTTCAGACCCAACGCTTATGTGGTACGAAATGGATGCTTTGGCTGAAAGCGAAGTTTTTATTATGGATACATCTATAACTAGCGATAACGCTGGTATCAAGCCAGGAAAATGGGTTACGGTAACCAAAAAGTTTATTCGTGAATACACCGACCAAGGCTTTACAAAGATAACCTTTGGTTCTGGTACACAAGACCTCACTAGCCTTAGTACCTTTGGTTCAACACAATTGGTTAACCAAATAGGTAACTTTATAAATAACAATTCACTAGGTGAAACACCTACACCAAATACAACTATTTTTATTAAGTATAGGGTTGGCGGTGGTGCTGATACAAATGTTGGTACAAATGTAATAACATCGGTAGGCACATCTAATATAACAATAAATGGTGCTAATCAAACAATCAATAATGCTGTTAGAACTTCATTAAAGGTTAATAATCTATTTCCAGCACTTGGCGGTAGAGATGCACCAAGCGTTGAAGAAATAAGAAACTTGGTTAAGTATAATTTTTCATCGCAAAATAGAGCGGTTACTATCAAAGACTATGTCGCTAGGATAGCCTTGATGCCAGGCCAATACGGTGTACCATTTAGAAGTGGTGTTTATGAAGAACAAAACAAGATAAAGGTTTATATACTAGGCTTGGATGCAAATTCAAACCTAACAAATCAGTCTACAAGTACTCTTAAAAACAACATATCTAATTATTTGTCTGACTACAGAATGATTAATGACTATATAGAAATTAGCGATGGAAAGATAATAAACTTAAGCTTTGAGATAGACTTGTACGTGGATAAAAGGTTCCCTCAGTCTCAAATCGTAAGCCAAGTAATTTCGGATGTACAAAGCTACATGAGTATAAATAACTTCCAAATGGGTGAAAACGTATACCTATCACCTTTGGTTGAAACAATAAATAACGTTGGTGGGGTAACAAACGTTATAGACTTAAGAGTATACAACAAGGTAGGCCAAGGCTTATACAGCTTGAATGAAATAACTCAGCCGTATATCGATGCCACAACAAGACAAATCGATATTTCTTCTGACTATACGCTATTTGGCGACCCAGTTAGTATGTTCGAAATAAAATACCCTAACGTAGATATAAAAGTAAGAGTTAAAACATAAAAAATGGGTTGCAATTGCAAAAACGGAGTTTCAATAGATAATTTTTCAAACGAAAACAAAGAATCTAATTTACCAATAACTAAAAGAATATCATTCTACTTTGTTAGACTAGTTATATTCTTTATATACCTTTTGATATCACCAGTATTGATGGTATACCTTACATGGCTTGCATTTAAGGGTATAGTATTATCAGAATCACTAGATGTTACGGCTTTAATAAAGATGTTACCTAACATGTTATCTAAGGTTGAAGATGATTATATCTATGAAGAAGACTATAATAGTCTAACCGAAGATGATGTTTATTTGATTAACGCAGAAGATATAACCAATAAATACTAATTATGTCAAATAGTCTTAGAATAAGAACAACACCAAATGGTGGTGACCAATATGTAAAGTTAAAAATAGACCAAGATTTTGACTTCGTAAAGATACTGTCTTTAAATTTAACGCAAGAAGAAGTGTACAGAAAGTTTTGTTCTGACTATGGTGTTGTTGTTGGTAGGGTTAATGTAAATGGAGGCTTCGGTGTACCAAATGCTAAGGTAAGTATATTCATACCATTAGATTCGGTTGATAAAAACGACCCATTGATAAGTGGATTATACCCTTATGAAGTGGTTACAGATAAAAATTCTTCGGGTATAAGGTATAATGTTTTGGGTATCGAACCAGAAAGTAACAACGATTGTTTTACTCCAGTAGGTACGCTACCAACAAAGAGACAAGTACTAGACAACGATGTGATGAATGAAATATACTGTAAGTATTATAAGTTCACCACAACAACAAACCATGCTGGAGACTTCATGATATTTGGTGTTCCAGTTGGGACCTATACGCTACATGTTGATGCTGATATTTCAGATATCGGAATAATATCACAGCGTCCATATGACTTGATAAACGAAGGTGTATCGGAAAAATTCTTTTATGGTACAACCAAATTCAAAGGTGGTACAAACCTAGATAAGTTATTACAAATTAAGTCTACAAACGTAGGTATAAATGTGCAACCATTTTGGGGTGATACCGATAACTGTGAAATAGGTATAACAAGAGCAGATGTTGATTTGAATTACACCGTTCAAAGTTACGCTATCTTTATGGGTAGCCTATTTGGTGACCAGCATAAGCACAGCATAAATTATAGATGCCGACCAAGACCTAAGTTCGGTGAATTGTGTCAACAAGTAGCTAGTGAAGGTACCATAAATATGATAAGAAAGACACCAGATGGCAATATAGAACAATTTGATATTAATGGTGGAAGGCTTATAGATAATCACGGTGCGTGGTCCTACTTGGTACCTATGAACCTAGATAATGCTATTACAGACGAATACGGTAACCTATCATTAACCCAAGACCCAAACAAGGGGATACCAACAAGAGCATCTGTTAGATTCAAGATATCTATGGATGAAAATGGTAGCGAAGGTAGACTAAGAACAAGAGCTAATTACTTGGTTCCTAATAATCCTCAAACGAGAGATGAAATAGACTACAATTTTGATGACACAGCCAAAGATACAAGCTTTAAAGACTTGTATTGGAGCAAGATATATACGGTTTCAAACTTCATTCCAAGATTTCAAGGTGATAATGATTTCTCTAGGGTTCTTACAAGGGCCGTTACTGGTATTAAAAACGTTGATGAATGCGCTGGTGATAAGACACCATTCCCTTATAATAGGGTTAATACGATAGGAAGTCCAATCTTCAGTATTCTATGTGTTATCATAACAATTATAGCTTCGATAGTTTGGCTCATAAACCTTATTGTAAACGCAATAAACGCAATCATAGATGTAATTAATGATATCGGAAGTATTCTAGGTTTTAGTGTTGGATATGTTGATTGTGTAACCTTAAAGTGTCAAAGTGAAGATGGCGAAGCTAAATATGCGCCAAACTGCGGTGCTAGAGGACGCGGAGATGCTAATTACTATCCAGGTGATGGGCTTCATAATCCAATGCAAGTTGCTCCTGATGACTTTTCTGGTTGGGACACTTGTCAATCATTTGAATTGGCAAAATCACTAGGACTTTATCAATTTGACTTTTACAATGACTGGGTAACAGGTTCGTTATACAATTATCTATTGAAATATAAAAAAAGAAGAAAGGGTAGAGAAGTGTTTTGTGAATACGATTGTGGCGACTATAATACAGATGAAAATCCAGAATATAGCGGTGTAGATGGGAATCATAACGGTATTCCAGATAATGATTGTTTTAATCACATATTACTAGATACTTGTTACCCATATTCTGGTAGCGACCAACAAACAACACACAACGATACGGATATCATAAGAGAGGGGTTGATTAAGAAGTATAAGGATGAATTTTATTATGCTGCTACAACTCACCAAGCTGACTACAGACTTTTTGCAACCGATATTCAGTGCCTAGGGTCTATATTTGATTGTGATTGGCAAGGTTATCCTAAACTACAACCCTATCTCATACCAACAACATATAAGATACCGCCAGATGTAGATGAAACATATACCGATACAGCTACTGGAACACAGCGTGTTTTAAGTTGGGGTATGGTTACATCACAGGGTTTTGGTAAACAAGGTCTATTCTTTAATGTAAACTGCAATGGTTTGCATGTTACAGGTATTCAGTGTTCAAATATCAGACATATATGTGAATTTGGTGTTGATATAGATGAAAGACATGAAGACCCATTTGGACCAGCAACTGACCCAGATGGTATTATAGGTATAAACGATATAGACCCATATTACGGTACGGATGTTAGAAATGCTTTTTATGTTATGAATAGCGGAACAACTTCATTAGGCCTATATTCCGAACCAGCAAACTTAAATACAGCATTTAACTTAACAAATTGCCAAGATGGTTATGATTTTTCAAATGTAACTTCTAGCTTTGGTAACTGCGCAGGTCAAACACTTAATGGTTCTGATTATGTTAAGTTCAGAGGATTTCCAACATATTCTATGTCAGCATATGGGCAGCCAAAAAATTCATACTACATGTATTTTGGTATACTGCCAGGCAAAACAGCAATTGAAAAAATGAATGCCAGCTTTTTTGTTACCTGTGAACCTCAAAAGCTACATAATATGCTTATAACAACCAGCGTAACAGGCGACTCAACAAATACAAGTATAGGTCAAATAAGCTTTACGGTAGAAGGAGGACAGGGACCATACACATATAGCGTATCTGGACCTAATAATTATAGCGTATCTGGAACTCTTGGTGTTTCACCATATACTGAATTATTAACAACGCTATCATCTGGTAGTTATACCATAAACGTTATAGATGCATTAAATGATACGGCGACAAATACGGTAATCATAGTTGGTTTGGTACCGTTTAGTTGTAATGCAAATATAACACAAAATGTAAGCACAATTAACGGAACAGATGGCAAGATACAACTTAATGTATATGGCGGTATTGGTCCTTTTAGTTATACCCTAACTGATTCAGTAAACACATACACACAAACATTTAGTTCAACACAAACTACCATTAGTAACTTAGCTATATCACAAAATGCTGGTTATGTGCTAACGGTAACAGACTCTTCAACACCTACAAATACATGTATTACCACTGGCTTAACAGTAAGCGGTCCGACATCTTTAAATGTGACAACACTTGTTACAAACCCAACATGTTGGAATTCTCTTGATGGTAGCATACAAATAAATGCACATGGAGGTCAACCACCGTATGTATATCAAACAACAGGCCCAAATGGATATACTTCATCGTCTATGACTGCTAGTAATTTAAAAACAGGTACATATACGGTAACGGTTGTGGATTCTAATTCAATAACGTTTGGTCCAGCCTCATATAACTTGCAACCTCTAAATCCAAAGGTAACGATAACACTAGGTTCAGGGATATCAAACCAATGTAGTGCTACACAATACTCGATACCATTCGATATAAGTGGTTATATTCCTAACACACCTGTAAGTGTTAAGTATTCTATTGATGGTGGTGCCGTGGTAACAACTACACTACCTATAAACAATAATTCTTGTGTTTTAACCATACCAAAATCAAGCATATCGTCTCAAATACAAATATATGTTTGTAATGATTCAAGTTGCACATGCTATAGCAATACACTAACCGTTAGTATAGCTGCTATGCAATTACCAGCATCACAACTGGGTGGTACTCTAACTGCAACACTAGGTGTTAATTCAGGAGGTATACAATACTACAACTATTTATTGTTACCAAGCGGTGGACTAGGTGGTTATAGCGTGGTAAGCTCAATACCACAATTCCTTGGTGTTGGGTTAACATCAATACAAACAGCACCACAACTTGGTGTTAGTTCAGCATTAATAAAAGATAGTGTCGGTTGTACGGCAACAATTAACCTAACATAATATGAGCGTTGATAGATTACAAATTAGACTAAGCAGCCAGACATCAAAATCATCTGTGAACAAAGATGACTATTTGAAGGTAGATTTATTGTCAGACACCAAAACACTACCGCCAGATATAATAAACGATATTGTTAATGCGTATGATGTTTTTAATAATGAAAGACAAAGCAGTCCTTTTTATAGAATACTAGGTACGATAAATCCAACAATATCAAATCCATTATTTAACCTAGATGATGTAGCTCGTAATGACCTATATACTTGGAAGGGGTTTAACTATGAAGATGGTCAACAACACTTTAGATTTAATTCACCGATATACCCAAACAATGTAAACAATTTTTTAAAGGAAAAAGATGGATGGTTTGGTTACTTCGACCCAGATATAGCCAAGAGCGGCTTATGTAACTATTTTGACATGGAACCTAAACGCCAGAGGTTTTCTTTTGTACCAGATAATAATCCATATAACGGAACCTTCGGCCAGTTAACACAGAATTGGGAATTGGTTATAACGTATCCAGCTAGCGTAGACTCTGGACATACAATGGTACTTGGTGGTTTATCTATTGTTGATGCACAACCAGTAGTTATATCCACAAGACAAATGACAGCATTCGGTGTGCCTTGTAAACACAACTTGAGTATAGGTGATGTAGTTATTGTAACTGGAACAACTGGTTATAATGGTGAATACATAGTTGCAAGAACTGGCCTAGATGATGGTACGTACCAAGACTCTTATTTTGTTGTGGATGTACCAACAACAGGTTCGATTGGACCAAATACAAGAATGATTAAATCGATAAATGGAATAAATTCAACCTATTATTTTAGGTTGTTTAGAAAGGTACAAGTACGAGATAATCGAATGATAGCATCAGGAGATTCTGAAACGTATAAATTAGCGTTTAGCGAAAGCATTTATCTTGATTCACTAGCGCAATTTGTTTTCAATGAAGATGTTTCCGTAAGTGGACTAACAGATAATCTAGGCCGTCCTCTAAGCGAACTATACTTGACAATGATAAAGACAGATAGCAATGGATTATTTACGCATGTATCTTCTGGAATACAAACACCTTACATACCAGAATTAAATACTAGCCCGACAAATACATACTTGCAAAATATACCAGTCATAAATAAGATTCACAATGGAGTTACAGCACCGTTTCCTTCACATGTACCGCTGGAGTCAGATGTAATGAATAAATACGTTCAGAATTCAGATATGTACGGTGATTTGGTAGAATATAATATAAGTCTTCTACAAGAAACAGTACTAGCGGATGTCTACCATAGGTTCAACACTTATAACAGAGAAACATCGCCAAGCCTAACATATGCTGTAACGCTAGAGAATCCAATAACTGGAAATACACCAGCAATAACAAAAACAACTCTTTTAGGACCAAGACAAGAAGGGTATTACTATAAAGCACATAACTTAATAAGGATAAGGCAGTTTTCTAATTATGTAGAAACTGGTGATTCACATACCGTTGGTATTCCAAGTTACGCATATCTATACGATGATGGAACATATGCTTGGAGAGACTTATTAGATATAGGGGTAACGCAAACAGCGAACGATGTATTGGATTATCCGTTTTTAAATGGTTGTAATTATATGTATGATAATTATTGTTTCTTGTTAAGAAGACAGGACCCATTTGATTTATGGAATCTTTATTATTCTACATATCCAGCTGACCCAATAGGTGAGCTAATAACAAATAAATTCAATTCTTATACCGCGCCAGATGTCTGTTAATACTTACCAAATAAACTTATCGGTGTTGAACACTGATGATGCTAAGATAAAGATACCAATCAGTATGGACAATCAAATTGTTGAACAATCTGAAGTGGTGCAAAGAGTATTTGTTGATACCCAAACACAAGCATCCATAAACCCTATTGTTGACTACGAAAAAGTTAGATATACTCCGTTGGATAATAATGATAATCAGTTGAATCAAATTGTTTATAACGTTATCTTTAGCGGAACAAGTACAACATATGCTGACTTGGGCTTTACGGATGACGAAGTGAAGTATGAAAACAATACGTTCCTTAATTCATTCTTAGAGTTATATTTTTATGATAGCGATAATCCTATGGTACAGAATTTGCTTTTTTTTATTACGCTATATTCAGAATTAAAACCAAGTGACTTAAATCCAAATACTGGATGGCCTAAACCAGCGAATCAAATACCTGTAAATTACCTATTGCAAAATCCGTATCTAAACCCTAGAGGGGTATCCGAAGGGTACTATCTTTATGACTATAGAGATGAATTAGCTTTAGGTGAATCCAAGTATTTATACATGAGAGGCGCATTTAAAAACGCAAAAGACGGTACCACAACCAATCTTATGGTAGTAAATACACCTCAAAGCATAGATAACCTAGTACACCAATTGTATACTAGGGTTAAATTAACTAGAACAGACATGGGTTTTCACTATGAATTGGACGATATGTACCAAGGAATAGGTGTTATCGGTCCAAATAATGTCACTTATTCTACAAATCAAGGTATAAATCAAGCGACAGTAAACCTTTATAAGATAAAAGCGATATGATAGACTTCGTACAATACAAAATTTCGCTAGAAGATAGCACGGATAGAGGTTTAAATAGTCCTACATGGGGTATCATGACCGCTTCAACCTTCTATGTTAATGTTTTTTTGACGCAAAACATAGAAGATATGGGTTTATTTACAGATATCGATTATATTTCTGGTCCAAGCCCAAGACAAATTCCTACTGGAGCAACACCAACAGACTTAGCGACCCTAAGATTTGTTGGTTCAGATGTTTCAAACTACTATAATTTCATAAATGCGGTAATAACTGGTACAACCGATAGTAAAATTGATGATTTAAGGTCTTATAATCAACAAATTCCTTATATAGTTGGTTTGAATATAGAAACACAAGCCTATATTAACTACGAAAATCAACCAATTAGTGGTGTAAGCAGGGTAACTAGCATTGTAGACCCTATGGTTTATGTGTTTGACGCACCAGATGACGCTTATATAGGTACGGATAGCCAGGTATCTGGTTTACTATATGAGGATTATAGCGCAAATACGGTAGTTAAAATAATAAATGGGGTACCTACCACTGTACCTTTAGCTAACTTCAGGTATATTGGTGAAGGGTATAACGAAACAAATACTTCATTATCTGCTTTAACAAAAGAAGAATACTTATTTGGTGTGGTTTCTCCACCAGAAGTTAAAAGCGGTGTATTTATAGACAGGGGAACCACAAGCGTAATGGATTATCACTTAAGACTTTCAGAAATAAAGAGCCTAGGTGAGTTAGCCAGTTACGGTAATGGGTTTTATAATTTAACAAGACAATAAAATAAAAAAGAATGGCAACAGGCGTTTACGGCATATCAAGACCAGCAGACATAACACCAGACGATGTAGAGATATTTTATCACTACACACCTTCTAGGGACAGCGTGGGTAACACAACTCTATTGAAGTTAACCCCATCAGAAGTACTAATTCCGATAGATAACCCTAATAAGACACAATCAAACATAACTGGTTTCGAAACATTTGGTGGGTTATATACACTAAAGCTTCCAGCAACAACATTTGGTGTTAAGGGGTTTTATACAATAATCATTAAACCTATTGAAATAAGAACAACCATAACCGATGTTGGTGTATTATCGGCATTCCCAGATACTGGCGGTTTATTATTCGACATTTCATCAATACCACAAAACTTTGCAAATAGATTTGAAAATAATGGTTTGGTTGGATATAGGATTGAATATCTTAACACCAACTTATCAGCTAGCCAAGCTAAGATTAATAACTTTTTCAGAATTATAACTTCAAATAATAGAGCAGAACCTGTAAACCAAAACCTAACAAATAGCAATCAAAAGGCTATTCGTTATAGATTTAACGACAATTCTACTCTAACATTTTGTACCGTATCACCATCTTCAGCCGCGAACGTAACACCTAATACGCTACCTTATATAGGACAGCCAAATCAAGAGGTGATAATAACAAATACGTTCTTTAACCCAATAGTTCTTGAGGTTGAAATGGTTCAATTTGATATTGAAACGCTTGCATTTGGATTGTTTGGAAATCAAAGCAAATCAATCGAAGATGGTATATATACTATTTATAACTTCAATAATGATATTTACAAACAATATGACTTGTTCGAAATCAAAGACCAATTTACTGGTGTTCCATTATATGAAATAAGAGAACAAAGAACAACAATTGATTTTACTAAGTCATTCACAAACGTAACAACAGTATAAGTTAAATGAGTAGCAATAGAATAAAAGTAGTTGGATACGCCCAAAAGGTTGTATATACAGACGGAATAGAGTATAGAAACTTTACACCAGACTTGGTTGGTTTACAAGCAGCCAATAATACTGGTACGCCATTATTTACACTAGGTAATTTTCAAATCACAACAAACCTAGACCCTAAATTAAGCAAGACATATCTTTCTTCTAAGTTTTCCGATTTCTATACGCTATCTAACTTGGGTGTAACGCTATCTCAAGCTCAAACTCTTTTAAATAATAATGCTAGTGTAATACTTAACCTTGATAAGTCAGATATAAACAACTACGCATTGTTTGGTTCGTTAACTGAATTTACTAGGGTAGGACTTGAAAATATCATTAGTACTTGGCCAGCTTCACTTTACCTAACACCAATAGCTCAAACACTAGATGGCTTCATGGTTACAGGTAATACAGCTCAAAATTATTCATATGATAGCTTAACCGAAGTTGCTAGCTTCAGAATAGATACTACATTTATAATAAACAAATATAACTTAACGTATACACAAAACGGTGTTGTTCAAAATACATTTAGTTCTTCTAACCAATTAAGGAACTTTACTATTAGTTATCCGTCATATGTTTTGCTTTATAATGGTGTTGAATACCCAGTATTAGGTTATACAGCATCTACATACCAAACAAATGACTATGCTTATATTAGCATAAAAGGAGATGCTTTTTCAGGTCTAACAAATACAACCGCAAGTTATCATATAAAACCAAATAAGAGCATTCTTGACCAATTCTTTAATAATCTACCAGACTTTGAATACTATTTGTTAAGCAGAGATGTCGTACCACAGTATACCGCAAAATTCAACTTCCCATTGGTAAGTGATGAAGGTGTTATAATCTATACAAGCAAGTCGCTAACATGGCCTGTAAGCGATGGTTATAATATAGACTATGATACTGATGCTTATGTAAACTATGCTTCCAGCTTGCTAGAAATCACGAATGATAATGACTTGGTGGCTAGTAACTTGATGGGTAGATTTTTGGTGTCTGAATCAATAACCGCATTCGATACACAACCTGTTCACTTGTCTTCTCAAGATGAAGATACATCTGGACAAAAAGTAAATAAGTTATTACAGCTCTATGGTGCTGAATATGATAAGCTAAATGCTTATATAACTGGTATTGAATTTGCAAATTCGGTAAGCTACGATAAGAAAGATAACATGCCAGACTTATATCTTAAAGACTTGGCAAGGGTTCTTGGTTGGGAGCTTATAACATCGGTAGTAGAGAGCGATTTATTATCTAATTTTGTAACATCTTCTCAGTCTATGTATTCTGGTCAAACGGTTGGTATGACACCAGCTGAAGCCGATATAGAACTATGGAGAAGAATAATACTTAATAGTCCTTGGTTATGGAAATCCAAAGGTAGCAGAAAATCTGTTGAATTTTTATTGAAATTCTTGGGTATACCTAATGGCTTGATTCAATTTAATGAGTACGTTTATGTTGCTGATGCGCCGATAGATGTGAATCTATTCAAACAAGCATTATTGCTTAATGGCTTAAGCGATGATATAACACCATATCCGATAGATTCTGATGGCTACCCAAGACCACTAACAAATACTGCTAGCATGTACTTCCAAAACTATGGTCTTTGGTACAGAGAAACTGGCGGTTCTGGTTCAACGGTAGATATCCTTGGTGGAAATAACCCACACGTTGGTCCATATGATGGAGGCTCTGCTTATATCAATCAGTTTAGATGCTTGATACCAAACTTTTCTGCTGTTACGCTTACTTCGGTTACTATGTCTATAGATGCAATGAATCTATATACAAACTATAATTCTGGTACATTTAACGATGGTGTCTCTACGGCTACAACTGTTAATACCGTTGAAATAACAGACGAAAACGGTGCTAATATAACCAACTGTGTTATCTTTACACCATCAATCGTTCATAATCCTGTTCCATTACCTACATATACTGATTGTGGTTGCCCTAAGCCAGAAGAAAACAATTCACTAAGTCTTTGTTTGAAATCAAAGCCAATACCAGCAGTGCCTAGCGCATGTAGCGATAGCTTGATATCAAGCCATGATAACACTAGTACTGGTCTTTATGTGTTTAACTACTATCAGTATAATATGGATGGTAGCATATATACAGATGTAAGCGGTAATCCTATTGCAAATACATCTGAGTACACCAAGAAAGAATGTTGTACAAATATTGGAGGTACGCCATTCTTACATAGTGATTATGCAAATGGTGTTGCAACCAATACTGGCTATATATGCTGCGATAGAACAGGAAAGTGTGGTTGTACAGCTACTTGTGGGTGGTTACCAGAGTTGACAACAATAAGCATACCTTCTGGTCAAACACAACAGCAGTATTTGGTGTTTGTTAAACCAGATGGTAGCAAATCAGTAGTTAGCCCTGACGGTTGTAATTGTAGTGTTACTCGTGAAACCCAAAACTTGGTTATCAAGGGTTCTATGATTACTGACCCATATACAGGAGAAGTTGGTTATGGTTGTCAAGTTACAAGAAGCGGTCTTTTAAATTTATCTTTGGGTACGCTAAGTACTATTTATTTACACTATGTTCGAAATAATCTTATATGCGCTAGACCGACAATAACACCAATAAGTTAAAATAAAATTACGACTCTAAATCATATTTATATAAATGGCAACATCTTGCACAAATATAATCAATAGCTCAGGAAAAATCATCGAAAATAAAGATGGTAGTGTTTCAGTATTTGTAAAAAACGCAGCTGGAAGTTATATTCCGTATGCCTTAAATGAAAGTTGCTGTTTATCATTAAATTCTGGTTATACATATGACACAAACTCACAAAAGTGTAGATGGGTTCCAGCAGCACCATGTAGCATACAGAATACGTTTAAGATAACCCTCAACCCAGAAGGAAACGATGGTGCGTTTTTTTACGCAAATTCAAACGAATTATGTTCTTTAAATGTAAGTTTCGATTATCTATTTAAGTTTGATTGTTCGGCACTAACAAATTTACTGCCTCAGATTAAACCCACACCTGTTCCTGTTCCAATAGCTACAACAAATTTAACTTCTGCTAACAATTTAATAAACACCATAAACGCTGGTAAAACTCAGATTCAAGTGCTTAATAATCAAGTTAGTCAAACAAATGCACAATTGGCTAATGTACAGCATTCTGTAGTTTTTAACGGAACACCAAAACTAACACAAACCAGCGTAAAGGTTCCAGCTAGTAATCTTAAACAATTTACCAATACTGGATTTGGTTCTGGTACTAAAAATAGTGGTTCGAGTCAAAACTTAACCATAACAGCGGTTTCACAAACCTCCACATCAACAACATTTTGTTTGACTGAACCAGATGGCTTAACAGCTTGGTCTGTAATTCTTGGTCAAAACAAATATGCGGCATTTTTAAACGGAGACCCAACATCATATACTGATGCTGACGTAGCTCAACTAATGAGTCAAAATGACACAGCGATAGCAAATGGTAGTCCAGCTCTTATCGGTCAGTGTCAAGTACCTTTCGGTACCAAGTCAAGACTGCTTAAGCAATTGGGTAGTGATAAGACTCAAATAACAGGTACAACGATATTTGTCGGTAACTTAACCAATAGTCTTTCTGGCTTGACAGCTAGCACGGCTCAAGCAAATACAACAACCGTAACTTGTAACACACCAAAAGACTTATTTGAAGGCTTAGATGTGTCCATGACGATTGATGTGGTTACAACTGGGAATACGTCACAAACAGTATATACTTCTAATTTTTTCCCAGCAATAGGAAACGGAAATCTTTATAACTATTTGGTTGCTAATCAAAACGCAACTGGTTTTTACGTAACTGGATTTGATTATGGTCCAATACTACAAACTAATTGCGCGGCTCCAAGTAGGAATAATTTCCCACCATATGGAACTTGTCAATCAGCAATAAATGCGCTTATAACAGAACTCTACCAAGAATCTGGCTTAAGCGGAACCACTGGTTTTTCAGGCTTCTCGCAGAGTCTTCCACCTAGCGGTTTTACTTCAACTTGGCTTCATTATTCAACAAGTATTACCGACCCTAACCTTATAAGTATGATAGCTAATAACAAGGTTAAGATTAGCTTGGTTATAAATCATACATGTAGCGATATGTGTTTATATTTGGATAACATCGTATTAGAGAAAAGCTGTGAAGTAATAGCTGAACAAAAAATACAAATAACGAAGTGTCCAGGCTTTGAACTTGATAAGATACGAGACAATAAAAAGTCTTGGTTAAACAATACCATAAGAACAAACAGACATTTTAACATATATGACGTAAACGGAAACAACCCTATACGTCAAACAAACTATGATGTTAATAATGAGAAATTGGTGATAAACACCAAAGAAATTGATTTGGATATAAACATAGCAGCTGCGATAGAAACAGATATTTGGCAATATATCGTAAACAATCCTTGTTTATTAACTGGGACAACACACTGTCATCCATGTTCGTATAAACAATTCCAAGATGATGAATTGTTTGAATTTATGGATAGTTATTCTTACAACTTCCAAGATGAAAGAACTAGCCCAACGACAGCATCGACATGTTGCGGTGATAATCAATTAATGTTCAATGAATTGATGAATCAACCACTATCAGCGGTAACGGTTGTTGAAGACTTCGAATACTTCATATCATCTGAACTTATAGATGCTAAGAATAGACAGACAATTTCCGCATACCCAACGCTTAGAGCCTTATATGAAAGATACTTAGACAGTACTATTTATTGTGGTACTCAGAGTGCTGGCTTCAACTATTTAAGTATGGACCAGTATTCTGGCTTGATTGATAGTTATTGGATGGATATCATCGAGCAAGTGGTACCATCAACAACAATTTGGGGTGCAGTAAAGATTTATACCAATACGGTATTTGATGCTCAGAAGTTCAAATACAAAGCGTATTCTTCCTTGTTCTGTAATAATCCATTCTTCGGTAATAGTGTATTGAGTCCAATAAACGGAAGTTTTGGAATATGTCAAAACGTAGATGTAATTATGTCAAACATAAATACTGGAAATGACCTAGAATCATGCTTGAGTAGTTCAAATATCACAACATGTAATAGCATTTGTCTTGCTCAAATGAATTCTGGTTCTGAATTTATCGGTACGGTTAGCATTTCTGGACCAAATTCGTTAAATTGTAACTTAACTGGCAAGACCGCAATAAATGCTTGTGATTTAAAGGTAAGTGTTAGCGTTGATGGCTTAACCGCCACAGCTTATTTAACAGGGGCAAAAGCACCGATTTCATATCTTTGGAGCAACGGAGACACAAATTCAGCTACCGTGTTTAGTGGTACTGGTCACTACAATATAACTGTAATCGATTCAAATTGTTGCAAATCTTTGGTTGAATTTAGTATAAAATGATATTTATTATAAAATAAAAAAGATGAGATTAACAGATAGAAGAGAATATACAGCCGCAACCCTAAATGACTTGGTTCACGTAGTTGTACCGAGTGATACGTCACAAAATTCAGCAGGTAGTTCATATAAGATGAAGCTAGGTCGAATCGCTAGCTTAATGTCATTTACCGCAAGTAATCCGTTCATTACTTCTGGTTCAACTTGGAACGGTGCTAACTACCCTATAAAAGCAAATAATGATAGTGGACTGGATGCAACAGGCGGTTATTCTTTTGCTATAGGTAGCGGAACAACCGCAAGTGGACAAAGCAGTTTTGCCTCTGGTTCGTTAACACAAGCTTTGGGCGACCTCAGTAGTGCAGAAGGTCTATCAACAACAGCAAGTGGCGAAGGTAGCCATGCCGAAGGTGGTTTTACAATAGCTAGTGGTCAAGCTAGTCACTCTGAAGGTGGTCAAACAACAGCACAGGGTGATGAAAGCCATGCCGAAGGTGTTCAAACAACAGCTTTTGGAGCTGCTAGTCATACCGAAGGTTATAATACAAATACACTTGGTGTTGCTAGTCATGCAGAAGGAATCAATACAACTGCCAGCGGCGATGGTAGTCATACCGAAGGTCTATCAACAACAGCAAGTGGCGAAGGTAGCCATGCCGAAGGTGGTCAAACAACAACTAGTGGGTTTACTAGTCATGCCGAAGGATACGGCACACAAGCTTTGAATTATCAAGCACATGCAGAAGGTTATTTAACAATAGCAAGCGGTCCAGCAAGCCATGCTGAAGGTAGCGAAACAACAGCAAGTGGGGATAATAGTCATGCAGAAGGAATCAATACAACTGCCAGCGGCGATGGTAGTCATGCCGAAGGTCTATATACAACAGCATTTGGCGACTCTAGCCATGCTGAAGGTAGCAATACAACAGCAAGCGACAATCAAGCACATGCAGAAGGTTATTTAACAACAGCAAGCGGTCCAGCAAGCCATGCTGAAGGTAGCAATACAACAGCAACTTACTACTGTAGCCATGCCGAAGGTAGTAACACACAAGCTTTGAATTATCAAGCACATGCAGAAGGATATTATACGATAGCTAGCGGAAATGTTAGTCATGTCGAAGGTAGTTATACAACGGCTAGTGAATATGCAAGCCATGCAGAAGGTAATAATACACAAGCAAGTGGCGTAGGTAGCCATGCCGAAGGTTATAGCACAATAACGCTTGGAGAAAATAGCCACGCAGAAGGTAGTACTACAACAGCTAGTGGGGATAATAGCCATGCAGAAGGTAATTATACAACAGCAAGTGGAAATAGTAGCCATGCTGAAGGTAATAGCACACAAGCCAATGGATATGGTGGTCATAGTGAAGGTAATAATACACAAGCTAACGGTGATTATAGTCACGCAGAAGGCTTTTACGCACAAGCCAATGGCTTTGTTAGTCATGCTGAAGGTAATTATACAACTGCCATCGGAGATGGTAGTCATGCAGAAGGTAGCGAAACAATAGCTAGTGGGGATAATAGTCATGCAGAAGGTAATAATACAACAGCCTTGAATTATCAAGCACACGCTGAAGGTTATTACACAACAGCAATTGGAAATTACAGTCATGCTGAAGGCCACTATACAATAGCTAGTGGTGATACAAGTCATGCAGAAGGTGGTTATACACAAGCTAACGGTACATATAGTCATGCAGAAGGTAGTACTACGACAGCTAGTGGAAATGGTAGTCATGCAGAAGGAGATAGTACAGTTGCTAGTGGATACGCAAGCCATGCTGAAGGTAGCACAACAACATCAATTGGTAATTACAGCCACGCTGAAGGTAATAATACAACAGCTGTTGATGACTACACTCATGCCGAAGGATACTATACAACCGCAAGTAAATTTGCTAGTCATGCGGAAGGTTATCAAACAACAACACTTGGTGTTGGTAGCCACTCTGGTGGTAAACAAACATATGTTAACGGAGACTACAGCTTTGTTCACGGATTTAATAGTATTGTAAGTGGAAATTCTATGATTGTTTTGGGGTCTAATATAACTGGTAGTACATCAAATATGACATATGTTGAGAAATTAACCATAGTTAGAATCCCATCATATGCAAGCGATGCAAATGCCGATGCTGACACCAGCCTACCACATGGTGGTGTTTATAAATTAACAGGTGGTAGAACACTATATATAAAACCATAATATGCAATTAGTAAAAAACATAAGCGCAAATATACTTGATAATGCTGATGGTAGCGTTGTGCTTATCAAATCACTTACAGCCGAAGTTCAGCAAGAAGACTACATAAACATGAATGGTTTTATTGCCTATTTGCAAGACCTAAAAAAGACGGAATTTACAGAAGGAATGGCGATGCCTACTGCATTTGGTTTAAAAAACAAATATAATATACCATTGGTTACGTTAAACATAGATTACTAATGAGATACCAACAACCAATATACATACAAACAAAACTGGATGGTGTCAGAAACAGAACGTTTCCAAACGTAAACATGAGTTCTGACCTATGTATCTTTAATGCCCCTACGTTTAGCGTAAGTGGTGCGTCAAAGATAGTATGTAGCGGTATGACTGGAACAACATATGTTGTTAGTTCCGCAACAACGATACCACTAACCTTTAGCTTTACTGGAAACTTAGAAACCTTCACAGCAAACAGTCCAACCTTTAAGTATGAAATATACAAGCTAAATACAACCGTTGATAGATTTTATTTACCAGCGGTTTATAAGTCTGCGGATTTCGCTTATCCAAGCTTTAGTGGTACCAATTCATTCGTTGATTCGGTATCTACAAATGCGCTTGGTCTTGATGGTGAATACTTGATTAAAGGCTATTTTGTTTTTGATAATTGCACCGACTTTCTAGGTAGACTAGGCAAAACGGTTGATACGATAAACTATAGAAGCGGTTCACAATATGGCTTATATGATAGCGAATTAGACTTCTATTTCATAGCATTTAAGGGTGCTGATAAACCAATATTTGCTAATAGCGGTAGTTATTCTGCACCAGTAAGCGGTTTATTCCAGCAAACAGTATTGTTAGCGGATAAGCAAAAACAAGTGGTGATTAATAACTTCTATACTGGTTATCCAATCATAACACTTAACGGTCTTACACTTGCCGCAAGCCAAGACTATACCGTATCTGGTAGCGTAGTAACCCTAGTTGACTATGGCGTTAGTGGGGATGTATTAACGGCTATCTATACAACTACATCTAATGCAACACTAGCAGGTGAATCAACAACGATTACTACGCCTGTTGTAAGTGGAACAACCGATAATCAAGGTACTAATACCGTTTATTATAACACAACAACAGGAAAATACGAAGTTTATAGTCAATCAACCCCTTCATCATTCAGTACAATGATAATAATGATAAACGGAGTTACACTTGCGAACAACATAGACTTCTATCAGTCAACTTCAAACAACAAGAGATTCATTTTAAGTGGTGATTTAATGGTTGGTGATGTGGTAACTCTTGTATATTACCCTCAGACTTCTGTTATAAACGGAATAATAAGTTCAAATCCAGTTGTTGTTTGGTCAATAGCTGATATACCACAAACAACAGACGGTGTTTTTACCCTAGAAGTTAGCTATACAAATGACTTTACCAGTCCTTATTACACCCATTCACAAAATTATATCGTAGGGTCTACGTTTTATAGTGACGGATTCCCAGTTAGTGGTTCTGTGGGTACTAAGTTATACTATAGGGTTAAGAACCAAAAGGCCTATGTTAATGTTTGCGGTCAAAATTTAACGGATACTGCATATAGTGATGTGATGCCGATAACGATACAAACTAATTCCATAAATTCGTACTAATATTATTGACAATGGGATATTTATAACTAAAATAAATCAAAAAACAAAGATATTTATAAAATATGAGTTACATTATAGACAGCACAAGCCCTTTCATCAGTGTAAAAATGACTGAAGTTGGTAGACAACAATTAGCCTTGGGCCAGCTTAATTTCAGCTATTGGGCCATAGGCGATTCTGAAATAAACTACAACAGGGAACAAATTGTTGATGCTAACCAAACCGATACTAGACTATCAGGTAGTAGCAAGGTCTTGCGCCCAGTTGATAGACAACCTAACATAAAGACTTACGTATATCCTAGCTCTTCAGCTTCACACTATCAACCTATTAATTCATCAAATATGAATGTGGTTAAAGCGGTAGTGAACAACGAAGCACTAGAAAGAGGGTTTTTTAGTGATAACTTAACAGGTTTTACAACGCAATTGACTTCTGATATAGTAGAGTCTGTTAAGTCAGTATCCAATACAAATTTAACTGGCGGTACAATACTAATTGTTACTGGAGGTACAACATTTAGTGTCGGTGACCTGATGTTGCTTAAGCCTACAAACTCTACCATTGGTTATTTGTCAGATGATGATACAACAGTATCTATCCCTAATCTTTGGTTTAAGGTTCAAGGTATAACTGGTAACACCATACAAGTTGACAGACCTCTACCTAATTATTCAGCTGATTCAGCAACTTCTAATATTTTATTTTATAGAGGGGGTGAAGTCTACAATACAATTGCAACTGGAAATACAACTGCTTATTGGGATTCTGGTACTCTATCATTTAACTCAAACGTAGACATAACATGTAGCGATGTTCCAGTTTGGAATATGAATAACGTTTGGTGTGAAGACCTTGCTGGTATGACAGGTAGTACTCTATATGAAGACTACACCAAGTTTGGGTCGTATCGTTATTTAGGTACCAAGAATCCATTCTTAGAGTATCTATGTGAGTCACTAACAGCTTCTTCGGCTAGCTTTAATTGTACGCCAGGCACAAGTTATGTTGACGATGTATCAAAATCAATTTCTATAATACACTACACAAACAATGCGATTTCTAATCTTTATGGCGAATTCTTATATGTTGATGCAACTAATAGCAAAATAGTTAAGGTACATTTGCCTAACTTGATGTATCATAGAAGTGGTTATGTTACTGGAAGTGGTACCACGATGGGTATGACATTTATTGCCAGTGGTGAAACCAAGCTTATTGGGACTAGCGATATTCAATACATCGACTTGGTAGAAGAACCAAGCATGATTTCTACTGCAAACACAACAAGTCTTGTTGTTGGTAAGGTACTTCCACAATTGAAAATGATTATATTTCATGATGATGAAATAGTTGCTGCGATGTCTTATAAGTCTAATAGAAACTGGACGCTACCATTCTTGTCAGCGAATCTTTCGTCACCAAGTGGTGGTACATCAACTGGTTTGGTTCTACCTAGCGAAACGATATACTTAACATATAGCCTAGAAACAAATACAAATGACTTATTGAGTTCTAGCTTACCTTGTCAAAACTACGTTAAGTTAACCAATAACACATCTGGTCCTAAAGACGTTTCATTTAGACTAAACGAAACAGACTTGTTACCATACATGAGAAAGATTGAAAGCGGTTCATATGATGGTCGTGGTTTCTTCGCCAGAAACTTCAAATTAATGTATCAGATTGTATCTGATTCATTAATGAGACCAGACCCAGCCATGTGGAAGGCTTATGATTTCACCAGTACCAATATCACAACAAATACTGGTGAGAGTATAGACCCTAAGTTATTAGAGGGTCAAAACCCATTGGCAACTGGATTTATACTAGATAAGTTAAAGGATATGTCTGGAACAACATTTGTACTATATCCGTTATTGAATATGGCTCCAAATAACCAACCAACATCTTTACAGTTTGGTGATGAAAGATTCTTCTATGGTAATATACAGACATTCATAGGTGCAACAATTTTCAAAACAATATTTGATGTTAGAATTAACAGCAGTTATTTTAACTCAACAACCAACCCAACAAGAAGCACAGACCCAGCAACAAATCCACCTGATATAAAGGTTACCGAAGTTGGTATCTATGATTCAAACCAAAACTTGGTATGCATCGGTAAGCTTAGCAAACCATTAGCGTTGATGCCAGGCAATACAATAATGATAGAATTGTCACTAGACTTTTAAACGATAAATTATGGGCTTTAATACATCTGCAAATACAATAACTCTAACAGCAAAGTTAACACCATATGGTAGACAACAATTAGTGTCAACAAATAATTCATTGATAGCATACTTCGGTCTAGGTGATTCTGATGCAAACTATAACGTACCAATTTTATTGGCAACTGGCCAAATACCAGCTGAAGCAGGTGAATTGGGAGCAAATGGTTCTTTTAGCAATAGCACAACACAAAATGCAGCGATAAAAAGTCACTTGGTTTTAAACGCTAGCGGTTCTATCCTAAAATCAGTAGAGACCCAATCAAGCACCATAAGTTCTGACCTAGTTTCTAATGGTCTAACAACCGTAAGCGGAACAAGCCTAACTAAATTTATTGTAAACAGAAATGACTATAATACCAATGGTTTGGTTAACCTTTATTATTCATTCGGCTTGCCTTTGAATTCTAATGATGATGCAAACTATACTGGTGTAACGTTTTCAAATGGTGGTTTTTCAGATACTGCTTTAAGCGGAATAGCTCAAAGCAAAATACTTGTTATCGGTATCAAAAACACAACATATGGTGAATCACTCGATGGTAAAAATATAAGGTTAAGTCTTCCTACAAGTGCTGGTACCTATAGTGTTTATAGTACGTTCCAATACAAAGCCCTTAACACAAGGGTTGAAGATGCGAATATATCCGAAACATCGGTATCAACCAGCTTCATAGATTCTAACATAGCTTTCTTGTTTTGTGATACGATTAAAAACCCCAATGGTAATCCAACACTAAGTTGGTCAACTGGCTTCGGCACCGTTAAGCCTTTTTCTGTTAACAACAAACAATTCTATAACCTTACAACCAATAGCAATTTAGGTCTAACCGCAGACACAGCAGTTGGTATAGCATACTTGGATAAGGGTTTTATTGTAATAACGCATCCGCAAATCGTAAATGCTTTTACGCCTTCCAGTTCAACTAATGCAACAGTAACGTTTGATAGTTATTCTACCGAAGTATATCAGAACATAACATGTATTGCCGCTAGAGGTGAATTCGGTTCATCAACAAACTCTACCTTCTCTGGTGTTGATTCACCAAGAATTAGCGAAGTAGGCTTATATGATAATCTAAATAACTTGGTTGCTATGGCTAAAACTGATAGACACATATTGAAAAACATCAATGAATTTTTGGCGTTTAACGTAAAAATTGACTTGTAAGTCTTTACCTTTCATTAACACAATTTACATTGGTTATAAAAACACTTATGAGCAAAGAACCAAAGTATATACTAGCTTTAGACGTATCAACCTCCACAATAGGAATAGCATTATTTGAAGACCTAGGCGATATGGGTGAACTAAAATTGTTACACCATGTTAGTCCGAAGGTAAAACCAAAACCAGAAAACAAGATGGAAGAACTATTCAAAAAAGTTGAAATCTTCCAGACAGAATTCTTGAACAAGTATGCTGATTTCGGTATATACAGAGTAATCATCGAAGAACCTCTTCTTCAGTCAAATAACGTATACACCATAGCAACGCTATTGCGATTTAACGGTATGATTTCAAAATCAGTATTTGATACCATTGGTGTTGTCCCAGAGTTTATATCTTCGTATGATGCTCGTAAGTATGGTTTCCCAGAACTTATGGCTTCAAGAACAACCAAGAAAGATGGAACTCCTCTACCAGAAAAACAAATAGCCAAAAATGAACCAGTTTTATTTGGCGGTTATCCTTTTGATGTAGATAAAAAAATGGTTATATTTGAAAAGGTTTGTGACTTGGTACCTCAAATTACTTGGTTGTTTGATAAGCACAACAAGCTTAAAAAAGAAAACTTCGATATGAGCGATGCCTATTGTGCTGGTAGAGGTCAGATGCTTAAAACAGGAAGTTGGAAATCCTAACTTGCAAATTTCAATTTAATTTAGTACTTTTGCCAAATGGTAAATCTTTTAGTCAGTGTACTTGAAAGTTTCTTGGGTGACCACAGAAAACTTAATGAAGATACAGGGCAAGTTATTTTACTATGTTCCAAATCCTTGTTTTACTTATATTATAAATTTTAGATAATTCTCTTGTTGAATATAAACCAGTTGAATATTTATTTTTAATTTCTTCGGAATTAATAGGGATTTGTTTTATTTCATTTAAATATTTCCATTTAAATCCACCAGTACTTTTTCGTTTACCTCTACAAACACTACATATTAGTGACGGGGACAAATTAAGCGTTTTAGCGGCATCTGTTACACAATCCCATTTTTTAATTATATTATTATCTAAATCTATTTGATAAATTGGTTGTTTATTTTGTGATATTCTACCTTTGTTTATTTCAGATAATTTATTTTTTGTATGTTCAGATTGTTTATTTTTATTTTTTATCATTTTAATAATAGTGTCTTTTTTATGAACTAATCCTTTATGTGATTCAGACATTTTATTTTTTGTTTCATTAGAATGTTTAAATCCTAACGCACTATATGCCATTGGGCAAATATTGTATAATAATTTTGAATCATATTTTTTAACCTCATCCAGATAATATTGCTCACGATTTATTAAATTTTTTTCATCTTTAACAAATTCAATAGTTTCAAATAAAAATGAATTTTCACCATGTTTATTCCAAGATTTTTGTAAATGGGTATTGGCGTGTTTATTATTTTTTAACTGACGTTTATGTTCACCCCATCTTCTTACTATATTTATCGAGCTACCAATATAACATTTATTGTTTTTGATATTAGTAATTTTATATACGCCACAATAATTAAACATGTTTATTAGTTTTAAAATATTCATTTATCATATGTTCAATAAATGTTGATTTGTTATCTGTGATTGAATTTATTTTCTTTATAATTTCTTTAGACAAACTAATACCTAATTTACCTTTTTTATCTTCTTGTTTTAACTTAGGTCTTCCCATAATTTTTTGTTTATTATAAATACCTACTAAAGAACAAAAAGTCTGATTTTTTTCAGAACTTTATTAAAATATTTGGAAAAACAAGAAAAAAATAGTATTTTTGTATTTTAAAATTAATTAGATTTTTTATGAGTTTATTGATAAACATACTTGAATCATTTTTAGGTCCGTGTAGAAAACATAATGAAGAAACTGGTCAATGCTCTTGGGACTGCCCTGCATGTTCAGCTGATAAAGGATTGTATGATGGTGATGGTAAGGGTAATCTTGAGATTAACTATAATCGAGGACTATTCAAATGCTGGGCCTGTGCGGAAACAAATAATATGCATGGGCCTGTAATGCGACTATTAAAGCGTTATGGTAATGATAGAATCATCAGAGACTACCTGTTAATCAAGCCAGATGCAGACCAAATCCTAGAAAAAGAACACAAAGACATTATTGTAACCCTTCCAGAGGGGTATAAAAAGCTATCGGAGTCTTCACCAAGTGATTTTGGTTATTATTCAGCTATGGCATACTTAAGAAATAGAGGTATTGGTGAAGATATAATAAAAGAATTTGGTATAGGATATACAACTACTGGTGCTCACTACAACAGAATCGTAATTCCATCGTATGATTCTGATGAAAGGCTTAATTATTTCATCGCAAGATGGTATTCAAAACAAAAAAATAAGCTAAAGTATATAAATCCAGAAGCTGAGAAGCAAGAAATCATCTTTAATGAGAATAAGATAAACTTCGATGCGACAATTTATCTAGTAGAAGGTGCTTTTGACCACATAGTTACACCAAATTCAATACCTTTACTTGGAAAATACATATCACCAAAGCTATTAGATGCCCTACAAGAGAATGCAATGGGGTTTGTTGTCGTATTATTAGATTCGGATGCTAAAGAAGACGCTATTAACTTATACAAAGGCCTTAATTTCTATAACTTAAAGAATAGGGTTAAGATATGTATACCCCCTGATGGGTACGACCCCAGTTTAATCTATGAAAAATTGGGTAGGAAAGGTATTACCAAGTTATTAAAAACATCTAGGTTCCTTACGGAAGAAGAATTGTACTAATTTTCAAGGGAAAAGTTGCATAATAGGTTTTTTTGTAGTATATTTGCTGTATGGCTAAAATTAAAAAATGGGTAGGGCCAGTATATTTGGAACCCATAGAACACAAATATCATCACAGGGAGACAGGCAAGATATATAAGTCTGTAACCACAACTCTGACATCAATTGAACCACACTTTGATGCAGATACTGTTGCATTGGCGATAACCAAACAAGCGGATACTGTAAAACAAGAACGCTATATCGGTATGTCAGCGCAAGAAATCCTAGACTATTGGGAGTATCTAAACGAACAAGCTAACATATACGGTACTAGGGTTCACGATATAGTAGAGCGATTCCTATTGGCTAATAAATGGTACTTCCCTTCAAACAACAAAGCCCTAACACCAGAAGAACAAGAATTTGAACAAAAGGTTATTGACGGGTATAATGCTTTGGATATCGAAGAAGGACAGACAATGTGGCCTGAACGAATACTCTTTTCGGAACAATACCAATTGGCTGGTACTTCGGACCTTATTATTGATATCGATAACGTATTCTTTGACGTTGCGGATTATAAGACCAATAGAGTATTCAACTTCTTTAACCCGTATGGTTATCAAACGCTTCACAAGCCATTCGAGCATCTACAAGCTTGCCAGTGGTCGATATATACGCTGCAACTAAGCGTATACGCTTATATGTATGAATTAGAGTTTCCTAATCGTAAGTGCAGACAAATCTATGTATTGTATTGGAATAAAGAAAAAGAATCGTTTGAAAAAATACAAATAATGTATCTCAAAAAAGAAGCAAAGCAACTTATTGAAATGCACCATTATAATATTATGAAAAACAGTTAATATGAAAAATAAGTTAGTATATTTGCAAAAAAGATAAAATTATGGTTAGATTTGTTGTACATTTGGCTGATATCCATATCAGGACATTCAGACTTCATGATGAATATAAAGACGTTTTTAAAACGCTAATTCACGACATAAAAGAATTGGTTAAAGACTACCAGCGAGAGGAAGTTAGAATACTCATAGCTGGTGATTTGGTTCACCAAAAAATCGTCATATCAAACGAACAACTTATACTTGGAACTTGGTTATTAAGGTCACTTGAAACGATAGCCCCTGTCATATTGATAGCTGGTAACCATGATTTGTTGGAGAACAACAAAGACCGTATGGATAGCATCACACCTATGGTTCAATTCTTGGCTGACAAAGATATAAACTATTTCAAAGACAGTAAGTGTTATCTTGATGATAATATCGTTTGGTGCGTATACTCAATATTCGAGGAAAATAAACGACCAAATATCGAAGAAGCAAGAGCTGAATTTGGTGCTGATAAAACCTATATAGGATTGTTTCATGCTCCACTAATAAACGCTAAGACCGATATAGGCTACGAAATTGACCATGGTGCTGAACTAGATATATTTGAAGGTTGCGATATGGTAATGCTTGGAGATATTCATAAGCGTCAGGTGTTTAACCACAAAGGAATACTTGTTGCGTATCCATCAAGCCTAATTCAGCAGAACTTTGGTGAAAATGTAAGCAAGCACGGATTTTTGTTCTGGAATGTTGAATCAAAAACCTTCACCGAACATGATGTAGATAATAAATACCCTTTCTATCAATTCAGGATAAAGTCTCTTGAAGACCTAGAAACAGGAAATGAAAAAATAATGAACGCATAATGGAAGACAACACACAAGAAAGTGGTATGACGCTTAAGGGGTCAAAAAAATTCT
>Ga0214192_1000141_pt1 | contig 42732 bp, 27 predicted proteins | sample TroBogEpilimnion_44_FD_153030 | JGI IMG/M metagenome (GOLD analysis project Ga0214192, IMG submission 153030) | Freshwater microbial communities from Trout Bog Lake, WI - 29JUL2008 epilimnion | ecosystem: Environmental > Aquatic > Freshwater > Lake > Epilimnion/Euphotic zone | place: Trout Bog... | reverse complement strand
TATAACATGGCAGCAGAATTTAAAATTGGTAGACTACGTTTTAACTGGGCAGGTACATGGACTCCTGCGACTTTCTATAACAGAGATGCGGTAGTTAGCTACCAAGGTAAGACATATGCATGCCTAATACCAAATACTAGTAGTTCTAATTTCTATACTGATTTCAATAACGGTGCATGGAGTCTAGTACTTGATGGGAAAACATTTTTAGGGCCATGGGCTACCGGTACATTCTATAGTCTAGGAAACATAGTTATATTTGGCGGTAAATCTTACTATTGTACCACTGCACATACTAGTTCAATGTTTGCAACTGATGCAACCAACTGGTCGGAGTATTCTGAATTTGTTGGCTGGCACACTGCGTGGCAGCCAAATACTGCCTACGGTTTAAATGACGTAGTTAAGTACGGCGGTATTGTTTATAAATGTATTAACAATCACACATCAGCTTTATCAGCATCATTAGGTCTTGAAGCTAATCAAAGTTCATGGACTACTTTATTCACCGGCATTGAGTACAACGGTACATGGACTTCAGCTGTTAGATACAAAACAAACGATCTAGTAAAGTATGGTGCAGATGTTTGGATATCTTTAAGTGGACATACTAGTACTACTACATTTGATCCAACTAAGTGGGCTACATGGTTACCTGGATATGAATTTGCAGGCGCATGGAACGTTGCCACTACCTATCAACCGGGCGACACAGTAGAATATGGTGGATATCAATATTCAAATAATACCGTAAACAATATAGGAAATGTACCATCAACTGATTCAGTTGATTGGACTTTGATGAACTCTAGTTATGAGTGGAAGTCAGCATGGAATGTAGCGGTTGCATATAAGATCGGCGATGTAGTTAACAAAAACGGAATGTTATACACAGCTAAGGTTGATAATATTGGCCAAGATCCAACAATTTCTAGTCTCACTACCACATACACAGCAACAGGTAGTTCAGGAACTACTGTCAAGGTCGCCAGTACTACCAATATCACTATCGGCATGACCATTATAGGTGCAGGATTCCAGGGTCAGTACGTTACCGCAGTTGTTAACAGTCAAACATTAACTGTTAGTTCAGCGCCGTTCGGTCCGTTAACAGATGCCCAAACATTAAACTTTGTAGGTATAAACTATGTGTATTGGAGCATCATGGTTCCAGGCACATTCTGGAAAAAAATCTGGCAGAATGGTGCCAATTATAGTGTAGGCGATCTAGTAGTATGGAGTAATGGCACATATGTTTGTATTCAAACCCATACCGCAGTAGCCACCGGCGGACAAGTTCCATCTGGTAATAGACCAGATTTAGATACTTCAAATACATACTGGGTATCCTATATTCCGCATAGCAGATTAAATGCTATGAATACATACGGCGATATGGAAACTTATGGATCTACAGTGGTATCAGGAGTAACTACTTACACTGGACGTCAAGCTGTTCCAATCGGAACATCTCAATATGTTTTGCGTAATACTGGAGGAGTGCCAACCTGGACTAAGATCATGGTTGTTCCTCAGGTCTACTATGTATCATCGACTACAGGATCTGATAGACCGGACTATGGTACTACATGGGATCAACCATGGAAAACAATCAAGTATGCAACCACCATACTTGGAGCTGGCACTACAAATTTAAATGCAGTAGCTAATTTAACAAATAATAAAACTTGGATCACTACAGAAATGATCCAATGGACTAACTATCAAATTAATACTCCGTCTGCACCATACTATGGTTTGTTTGCAGGCTATAGTTTAAATTCAACTAAATCAGTTAGAGATGCAGGATATATTATTGATGCCATAGCGTACGATATGTCTCGTGGTGGAAATAGTCAAACAGTTGCTGCCGCATTAAGTTATTTTGCATTTGGCAGTACTAATACATTTTTTAACACTGCGGTAGCAGCAGATGTTCCCTACTATCTTCCAATGTTAACACAACTGGGAGTATTAATTAATAATGCAATTACCAATACTGCTCCTGCACAGAGTTATCAAACACTGAATGGTATTACATTGCCAGTTCTTCAAAATACATCAGGATCTGCACCAGAAAATCTTTCACCGGCTTTGGCCAGTAGCCTGTTAGCAATCATTACATCGGCACTGACTACGCAGAGCACCAGCCTAGTTCCGCAACCAAACTCAGGTATTACCTATACCCTAAATGTTAAGACCGGAACTTACCTTGAATCATTACCGATTATTGTTCCAGAAAATACAGCAATCAACGGTGACGAGCTGAGAGGTGTTACTATCGAACCAGCGGTTAGTATAACCACAACCTGTACTGCTACTAATTCAACAACAAATTTATTCACAGTTACTTCAACCACCGGATTGCTTGATCAAATGCCAGTTCAGTTTGTTGATCCAACAGTTACTACAACATTTGCCTACGTTTCACCATTTACTTCAATTACTGCCGGTAACACTTATTATGTTGTTGGTTCAACTATAACATCGACACAATTTGCGGTAACTACTGCAACAGGTACTTATTCTCAGGTACTTACAACTAATGTATCGAGTGCAGGTTCAAACGCAGAATTTAACGCTACCCCAACTGCTGCTGGCACATATAATGTTTCGTTATACTATGGCGGAACCGGCTATGCATTTAATGATATAATTAAAATTTTAGGTACTAGTGTCGGCGGCACTTCACCTGCAAATGATATAACTATTCGCATTACTGGAGTTAATAATGTTACCACAGCTATCACAACATTTACAGTAACAAGCAGTTCAACAATTTATCCATTAACTGCTACTGCCACTGGCGCTATGACTATGTATGCTGGTGATTGTTTAAAAGACATGTTCCGTATGCGTAACGGTTCAGGATTACGTAACTGTACACTATTGGGCCTCCAAGGATCTCTAAGTGCACCTGATACATACTTTATCCAAAGACCAACAGGACCAAGTTATGCTTGTTTAGATCCTGGATCAGGACCAAATGACACAACTGTATGGATTTTCCGTCGTAGCCCATATGTACAAAACGTTACTGCATTCGGTAACGGATGTACTGCTCTTAAAATAGATGGAACACTACATAATGGCGGTAATAAATCAATTGTTGCCAACGACTTTACACACATTATTAATGACGGTATTGGTGTGTGGTGTACAGGCCCAAGTGCATTAACTGAGGTTGTTTCTGTTTTCTCATACTATGGATACACTGGTTATTTTGCAGATGCGGGTGGTCGTATTCGTGCTACTAACGGTAACAGCTCTTATGGTACATATGGTGTTATTAGTTCTGGTTACGATGTTACTGAAGTTCCTGCTAGCGGAATTATTTTCAATCAATCTTCACAAGTTCAAGCTACAGTACAAAGTGCATTTGGTGTAAACAGCCAGCTATTGAGAATTAACTATGCAAATGCAGGATCTGGGTACAACAGTACTACATATAACTATCTAAACTTTAGTAATAACTTCTTAGGTGTATCTTGGTCAAACGATTCTAATGTTACATTTTCTAAAGTTAATCAAGCACCTACAGGAATAGTAGAAGCATGGACTTTTACTGGTACTGGTTCTGCTAACAGTAGTTATGTATATCAAAATCTTTTAGTGCCAACTGCAGGTGCAACATATACTGCGGTAGTTCCGTCAAATCTAAGTGGTTCAGGATTTGGTGCTACATTTAACATTACAGTAACTAGTACAGCATATACCATAACGGTTAATAATCCCGGTTCAGGTTATGCGGTTAGTAACCAATTAATTGTATCTGGTGCAGTTTTAGGTGGAACAACTCCAGCTAACGATTGTATTATTACAGTAACTGGAACTAGCGGACCTGGTACGATTAGTAATGCAACACCTTCTGGTACTGTTCCAGCGAATAGCGCATTGAACTATACATTTAGTGTATATGTTAAACAAGGTACAGCAAGCAGTGTAGATTTACAAGCAGTATTTTCTGGATCATCGACTGTGACTAGTGGTGTTAGTTTTAACTTTACAACAGGAGTTGTAACTCCATACAACGTTACTGCTGGATTTGTTCCAGTAAATTACGGTGCTTTAAATCAACAAATATCAAGTACTAGTCCAACTGCCGGCTGGTACAGATTATGGTTCTCAGCTAACGATACTACTGGTCTTAACAACAGTATACAATTTAGAATATATCCAAAAGGATTAAATGGTACAGCTAATACATACAATTTAATTTACGGCAGTCAAGTAGAATTATCTAAGAGTACATATGCTCCTAGCTTCTATCTTGAAAATGCTACAACAAACAAATATGTTGCATATGCAAACTATAATATTACCGGCGCAGGAACAGGTGCACAGGCTATCGGAAATGAAATCCGTAGTAATGGCATATTCCAAACTCGAGTAATATCAGATTCTGCTGGATTTATCGGCGGAGCAGGATACCTAACAGCAAGTAATAATGCTCAAGGCGGAACATCAACGTATGTAACACTTGCCCAATCTGACAATAATACCAATGCAAACTATACAGGTATGCGTGTGTTTATTAACAGCGGTACAGGTGCAGGACAATATGGTTACATTAGTTATTATGACACTGGTAGTAAAAATGTTTATGTGTTGCAGGAATCATTTCCTCCACTAAGTGTTACTGCAACTACTACGGGAACAAATTTATTTACATTGGGCGGTAGTGGTAGCACAAGTACTTTGTATCAAGGGATGCCAGTGCAATTTATTCCTACATACTATACAACTTCAATAACCTCTACAAGTTTAGCCACAGCAACAGTAACAGCCAGTACTGGCGGAAATACAAATACATTTACAGTATCAAGTACTGTAGGACTAAGTCCTAATACCTTAGTTACATTTACTGCTGGTGCAGGTTCGATATTTGGTGGTGTGTCAGCTAGTTATAATTTCTATATCTATAGCGTCAATCCAACCATTAACGGTGTACCGACAACTAACACCATACAAGTTTCTCAATCATTATATGGAACAGTGTGGCCATTAGTTACTGCAACCGGTACTATGACTATGAACTTTAGTGCAAATAATAGTTATTTGCAAGCCTCAACTACTAACATGGTTGTTAACTATCCGATTCAGTTTACTGGAACGTCAATCGGCGGAATTTCTATTGCTAAACAGTACTATATCAAGGACGTTATTGATTCAAATAACTTTACAATTAGTACTAATTTAGTTACAACAACAGTTACAGCATCGACAGCTGGTACTATTGCCAACTTACCAAACAACTATTGGAGCAACACTCCTCCAACACTTACTGGTACTACAACATCGTTGATCGCACTTAGTCCAGTTGTTTTCACAAACGTTTTAAGCAGCAGTGGAATTACAGACAGTCAAAAATATTATATTAGTGCCATTCAAGGTAGTAACTCGTTTAGTATTGCTAGTAGTATTATTTCAGTTACTGCAACCGCAACATCAGCTAACCCAGTTAACTTGATCACAGTAAGTTCAACAGCAGGTTTCCAAGTTGGTTATCCTATAAAATTTGTTGGAATAACATTTGGTGGATCTAACATTGTTGCTGAATCAATTTACTATATTTCAGTTATTAACGATTCAAGAACATTTACAATCAGTCAAACTAATGGCGGACAAGCTGTGCAGTTGACAGCAGGTACTGGGTCAATGACTGTAATTACATGTCCTCAACATACTGCATTAGTAACTGCATCAGGCACAATGACAGCCACCGCAACGGGTGCTAAAACATCGGTAACACTATCAACAGGAGGTAGTGCAATCACTGGTACCTTCTCAACAACACTATTTGGTAATGTAGTATTAGGTACAACATATTATATCAATACAATAGGTGCTGGTAACTTTACAGTTAGTGCAAGTTTACCAGTAGGTACTCCTTTAACATTAACTACAAAAACCGGTGCTATGAATCTTGCTGCGGTCGGATGGGATCATATTAACGTGGGAAGTCCAATATCTAGTTCTTTAGATGCATCTTCAGTTTATTATATCGAACCAAGAATAACTTACTCAGCTCCTGCATTTACACAAACTAATGCATACTCCCCTGTAACACTAGCTCAAGGCAGTACTTGGAATGGTATGGCATACGGAAATGGTTATTGGATTGCTGTTGCTGGAACTAGTTCAACTGCTGCTGGATCCTCAGACGGATCTAACTGGACTTCAATATCAATGCCAAGTAGCCAAAACTGGTTTGGCATAGCGTACGGAAACGGTTACTGGGTAACAGTATCAACTAGTAGCAGTAACGTGGCTGCAGTTTCAAAATCAAATGGCCAAGGTTGGATAACAACAACGCTGCCTAGTTCAGCTAACTGGCAATATGTGGCATACGGTAAAGGTACCTTTGTTGCGTTAACTTCAGGCCAAGTTGGTAATACTAATGCTGCTGCTTATAGTACTGACTTCGGAGCTACATGGTCTGCAACAACAATGCCAGCTTCAACTAACTGGATTAGTTTAACCTATGGCTTTGGTGTATTTGTAGCCATAGCAGGCGGAGTTGGTTCAACCACTGCGGCGTGGTCATTAGATGGTATTACTTGGAATGCTTCTACGTTGCCAGCTAATAATTGGCAAAGTGTTACATTCGGTAATAATCAATTTATAGCGGTTGCAGTAGCTAATGGTGGAACAACAACTGCATATAGTCTAGATGGCTTATCTTGGACTGCTTCAAACTTAGTAGTCTCAGCCAATCTAGTAGTTTATGGTAACGGTATTTTCTTGGCACTACCAAGTTCAGGAAGTGCAAACGCATACACCTCTGAGGGTGCAGGTCAGTGGAGATCACAAACAGTTGGCAATAATCAATACGGAGCAGTATGCTTTGGTTACCAAGCATCAACTAATCTTGGAATATTTGTGACATTAGGTGGTACCGGTACTGGAACATATATTTCTTACGGTGCTACAGCCAAAGGACGCCCAAGTGTCACATCAGGTACAATTACACAGATTAGTGAATTTGAACCAGGTGGCGGATATGCAACTACACCGACTGTAACATTTACTGATCCTAACGTAACTACACTAGCTGTAGTAGTTCCTAGAATAAGCCAAGGTGTGTTAGGTAGCCCAACTTGGGTTTCTAGAGGATTGGGATATAACACAACATCAACATCGGTAATTGTTTCAGGTAACGGCTATGCTGACACCTATCAAACTGGATTGACTGTTATTATCAATAACTTGACTAGATTACCTAGCCCAGGCGATAACTTAACTATTACCGGAGTAAGCCAAGTTTATAAAGTAACCAGTGCATATAGTGTTTACAATACAGTTGCTCCAAACTTACAGGCAAACGTAAGTGTCAGTCCGGCAATAACTACAAGTAATTCGACTGCAAACGGCACAACAATCAGTATTCGAAGTAAGTATAGTCAAGCACGGTTAACCAATCATGACTTCTTAAATATTGGTTACGGAGATCAATTGAACTCAAATTATCCAGGATATCCAACAGCTGGTTACGTGGCTCTTTCTCAAAATCAAACAGTTGAAGTCAACTATGGTCGTGTGTTCTTTACAAGTACTGACCAAGACGGTAACTTTAAAGTTGGTAACTTGTTTGGTGTACAACAAGCAACAGGTATTATTACCCTAAGTGCTAGTCAATTTGGTCTAAGTGGTTTAAGTAGTTTAAGTCTCGGCGGAATTAGTGTAGGTGGTTCGTCTACAGTAATTACACAATTTAGTTCAGATGCTACGTTTACAGCTAATAGTGATTCAATATTGCCGACACAAAAATCAATCAAACTTTACATAGCCAGTCGTTTAAGTCAAGGTGGTGCAAATACCTACACCGGAGATTTAATTGCAGGTTCAGTTAACGTTGGAAGTCCAAATTTATTATCATCAACAATTCCTAATGGAAATTCGGGATCTGTAATAAGAATGGGAGGAGTTAATCCTACTGGTGTAAATCCTACAACAACCAACAAAACGTATATTGCTGGTCCAGCAGGCAACAATCCCCCAACATTGCCAAATTTTGGTAGTTATGGCGGAGGCGGTGTAGACGGACAAATGGCAGCAATGGCTTGGTGGATGAGAAACATCTTCCACAAGTGATTAATTTAGAAAGAATCAAATAAGATAAATACTATCAGAGGAACATAAAAAATGGCAGAATTTAAACTAGGTAGAATTAAGTTTGTTTATCAAGGTGCATGGACTACAGGTACACAGTATGTTGTAGATGACGTGGTCACAGTTGGTGGTAAAACTTATATTTGTATCGTAAGTAATACAGCATCAGCACAGTTTGCAACAGACCTAACTTCAAGTTATTGGAGTGTTGTAGCCGACGGTAGTCGATGGACTGGAACTTGGACACCTTCTACATCTTACACAGTAGGAGATCAGGTACTATACGGTGGCATCGTGTATATCTGTTTAACATCACATACTTCTGCTACCTATGTAAGTCCTACATATCTAGGCCTTGAAAATGATCAAAGCAAGTGGCAAGTATTTGCTACTAGTTTTAACTGGTTAAGTTCTTGGACTGCAAGTACACGTTATAAAGTTCTTGACTTGGTAAGTTATAACGGATATACTTATGTTTGTAATACTGCTCACATTTCTGCAGCTACAAATACATTAGGTCTTGAAAATGATCAAAGCAAATGGGACATCTTCAATGCAGGTGTTGCTTATCAGGGTTTATGGAGTGGATCAAGTGTTCGTTATAAATTAAACGACATTGTTACCTACGGTGCTGATCTATGGATCTGTACCACCGCACATACTTCAACAGGTACAACATTAGATGCAACAAAGTTTAGTTTATTTGTTAACGGTTTTGAATTTAAAAATTCATGGAATGTAACAACTAATTATGTGTTAGGTGACATGGTTACCTATGGTGGATATACCTATACTGCTATTCAAAGTAACATAGGTCAAACACCTAGTACAGCTACATCATACTGGCAGCCATTTACAACAGGATTTAATTATCGTAGTAGTTGGAATAGTGCCAATAGTTATAGAACAGGTGATGTAGTTAGTTTAGGTGGATACACATATCTCGCTTTAGTAGATAATTCTGTTCAGACATTGGGTGCTATCAGCACAACAGTCTCAACCGATCTTACTCGTCCTAATCAAGTAGCATTGGCTAGCATTACTGTTACCGCAGCAACTGCAACAGGTGGAACAGCTACATTAACATATGCTACTCAATCAAATATTCCATTTGTAACAGGACAAACTATTGTTGTATCAGGCATGACGCCAGCCGGATTTAATGGAACATTTGTAGTTACCGGAACACCAAGCACTAGTCAAGTACAGTATGCATTAACTGGAAGTCTAACTGGTACTGTATTTGGTACAGTAGCAGGAACTACTAGTTTATTAGCAGTTGGATTACCGATTACATTCGGTACATCACTGGGAGGATTAGTATCAGGTACACAATATTATGTAAATACGATCCCTGATAGTACTCACTTTACTGTAACTGCAACACAAGGTAGTGGTACAGCTCTTCCATTGACCACAGCCGCAGGAATTTCAACAGGTACTACTAACCCAACTCCGCCATTTGCTACTTATTGGTCAAGATTAAATTCTGGAATTCGCTGGAATGATAATCAAAGAACATATAGTGCAGTAAGTGCTACTAATGTAAGTAGTGGTGGAAGTTCAGCAACATTTAACGTTACTGCCAAAGGTACAGTATATACTGCAACCGTGCAAGCTGGCGGAACTGGTTACGCTACTAGTGATACATTAAAGATTTTAGGTACAAGTTTAGGCGGTACAAGCCCAGCTAATGATTTGTCTATCACAGTTAGTACAGTAAACAGTGGTGCAATTACAGGTATTACTACCTCAGGTATTGAAACAACATGGGGAACAGGCAATACCTATGTTGCTGGTGATGCAGTGTTCTACGGAGCAAGTAGTTACATATGTGTGCTTGCTCACGTATCCGCTTCAGGAAACAATCCAGCAGCTGACACAACTGCAACTTATTGGAATTTATTAGCCTCAGGTACTGAGCAAGCAGTATTGACCACTACAGGTGACATGTTCTACTATGGTAATAGTGGCGCAACACGTTTACCAATTGGATCAAACGGTCAAATTCTACGTGTAAATAATTCACTACCTTCATGGCAGTACTATGGACAAATCAACAATATTGTTTATGTCTCAGCAAACACTGGAGTAGATACCCTAACAAACGGTCAAGGTACTACACTTGACACTCCTTGGAAGACTATTCGTTATGCTTGTTATCAAGTTGAAAACGGTTATCTATACCAAAATGCAGGCCCAGTATTAGCTATTAATAAACAGTTTGCATTGAAAGAAGTTAATAATTATGTTCAGAATCAATATAGTGTTAACGTAACTGGTACTAGTTCGACTACAATCACCGTAGGCGGCACAAATAATGCTGCGCAGACCACTACAGCAAATCTATATCAAGGTATGCCGATCAGCTTTACAACAAGCTCTGGAAATATTGTAGCTGGAACAACATACTATGTTTCCCAAGTATTGACAAGCACAACATTTAATATTGCTACTACATACGCAAATGCTGTAAACTCTAATCCTAGTTTGTTTACAGTAGGTACCGGTTCAACAAACGTAGGTACATATGTTTATGATAGTTCTAAAACAGAGCGTGACACTGGTTATACAATAGATGGTATTGTATTTGACCTAACTCATAGCGGCACATTAAAAACTACTCAAAATACTCAAGCATATTTTAATGCTGCAGGAACATCATATGCAACCGGTGTTAATACATACGACATTATACCGTTTGTAGCAGCTTTAAATTATCTAAAAAATACATTACTACCAGCAGTACTATCAAATACTGCACCGACTAATAACTATCAATCCTTAAATGGCATTAGTTCAGGTAGTCGTGCAATACAAAATACAACAAGTGTTACTACTGCAAACATAGAATCGTCAGCTCTTACTATCACTCAAAATTTAGTTACAATCCTTACAGGTACATTAAGTTTAGGTAATACTAGTCAGCTACTAACTGCAATTACACCTTACACTACAATTAGTGTTAAGACTGGTACATATACCGAAATATTACCAATCATTGTACCAGCATACACAGCGATTGTTGGAGACGAACTACGTTCAACTATTGTGCAACCAGCACCTGCAGTATTAAATCTAGTTAACGACAAACCAAAATCAGTAGCGGCACTACAGAGAATTTCTGCAGTATTGCCTAATTTGTTAACAAACGCAACGGTAACTGCTACAACCGGAAATACACAAAGTCAAATTACAACTTTACCAAGTGGTGATACCGGATCACAAACAGCAATTAATACTGTATTAACAGATATTGCATTAATTGAAGATATGATTTACAACGGTGTACAACAAGCACCGGTAACATATACTATTCCGACATTGACTGGTTATAATACTTCATACCTAGCTGGGTTTGGCGATGGTGTAACACAAATTAAAAACAATTACAACTTTATTAAGTCTGAGATTGCTAACTTCCTAAATGTGAACTATAATTCAATCTGGACAAGTACAGCATTTACTACTGGCGGATATCAAGCAGAAACACTGCGTGATATTGGTTTTGTATTAGATGGTCTACAATATGACATGGCATACGGTTGTAACAATCAAAGTGTTATTAATGGTAGTTCATACTATTCATTAAACATTAATCAAATTACAACAACATATCTTGCATCTACTGTAGCAGCCTTACAGCGTGTATCAGCAATCATCGGTCAGATCGTAACTGCATCAACAGTTTCAGCAAGCTCAACAACTGCACCATATACTGCAACACAATCAACATCTGGTACTGCAGGGTCAGCCGCAGCCGCAGCATTTGCAGCAGCTCGTATACAGGATGTGATTTACTGGATTAACAACGGTGTTGCTAACACCAGTACTTCAGTAGTAACAGGATCAATATCCAGTACAACTATGACTGTTACTGCGGTAACTAGTGGTACTCTTGTTCCAGGTATGCAAATTACCGGTACAGGTGTAAGTACACCGACCTACCTAGTAAGTCAAGTTACTGGTACTACAGCAGCAGCATCACCAACATTTGCCAGCGGCGGATCAAACGGGACTAACACATTTGTAGTTAGCAGTGCTACTGGTATTGCAGCTGGACAGTTTGTAACAGGTACAAATATCCCAGCAGGTAGTTATGTTATTTCAACATATACATCTGGAACAACTATTACTCTTGTAAATGCATTTGGATATCCAAATAACTTTGGTGCAAGTGCTCCTACAGGTACAATTAATTTCTACACAGCAGGTGCTACAGGTACTTACACAGTAAGTACAAGTCAATCAGTATCAAGTACAACACTTACTGGTAATGCAACAATGACTCCAGTAACTAGTGGAGCATATGCATTAGTATCTAGTGCAGCCCTACAAACTGCTTATACAGAAGTAGTAGCACGTAACAGCGAAATCGCAAGCGATGCTCAAGTATGGGTAACAAAGTACTATCAAGCATATCCGATTAGTCAAACACTAAGTAACAGAGATGCTGGTTTAATTGCTACTGGTTTAGCATGGGACATTTTGTTCAGTAGCAACTTCAACGCTATTGTAATTGGTCGTGCATTTAACAGATTGAATACTAGTGCTCAGGCATTATTATCAAATGTTAACCAAGAACTTTATGCTACTGTCGGTGCTATTAACTTAATTGCATATAAAGTAAAAACAATTGCTGCTAGCGGTTCAGTAATCCGTGCTCAGACAATTATTAATGATGCTGTACAAACAATTTACGGACAGCAGACTACTACATTAACAGCAGTAACAACTAGTACAAACTTGTTAACAGTTTCTAGCACAACAAATATGGTTGTTGGCATGCCAATCAGTTTCACCGGTCTTCCATCAAATATTACAACCACTGTATCTAGTACAACATCAAGTACTAACTTGATTAACTTGCCTGCTACAGCAGCAAGTCTAGGTATTGTAGCTGGACAACAGATATACTTTACTGGTACTGTAGCTTATCCTATCGTACCTAATCAAATGTATTATGTAATCAATCCATCAGCTAGTACTATACAGATTAGTTTAACAGCAGGCGGAAGTGCGGTTGCATTGTCTAACGTTACTCCAGCAGCAACCATGAATGCTATTATAAGCAAGACTGGCTTATGGAATAACAATGTTTACTATATTGCAAGTGTGCCAAGTACAACTACTTTGACTATTAGTACATCATTTAATGGTTCAGCATATGTAATACAAAATACTGTAACAAGTTTAACTGCTACTGCCGTTGCAGGTATTAGTAATAGTACCGGAGTAGTCAGTAGTTTTGCTACTACTAACGGTTCATTAACATACGATAATACCCGTACTACCATACAAGGTGCAGAAGTACTACGTGCAAACACTAATTTCTTAGCCTATGAAGCCAGTGCTTATACAGCAGCATCATTTGGTGGAAACTATTACCAATCATCAAACACTACAACAGCTAGTGGTACTTCGAGTACAATTGCTGGTACTACATTAACTGTTGGCGGAACTGTAACAGGAACATTTGTGGTAGGTATGGTATTAACCGGTAGCGGTGTAACAGCAGGTACTTATATCACAGCACTAGGAACCGGTACTGGCGGTGCAGGTAACTACACAATTAGTACTGCACAGTCTATAAGTTCAGCTACAACTATTACAGGTACAAGTAACTTGTTTAGTACAGTATCTGCACATAATTTAAGTGTAGGCGATCCTGTACAATTTACAGCAACTACTGTCAGCACTACAATTACTGCTACAAATACTAACGGCAATATTACTGTTAAGTCTACAACAGGTGTATTACCTGGAATGCCAGCAATTATAACTGGAACTAGCCTTGGTGGATTAACTGCTGGTACTTATTATATTTTAAGTGCTAGTGGAAATACTATTACATTAAGTACAACATACAATGGTTCATTGTTTACTCCGGTTGCATCAGCTACTGGCACAATGTTTGCTAGTATTGGCGGAATATTTGGCGGAGCATCGACTGGTGTTGAGTATTATGTATTATCAGTACCTTCAACAACCTCAGTGATACTAAGTCCGATTCAAGCTGGACAAGGTACACAGAGTGTTGTTCCTGTGACAAATGCCAATGGCAATGCTACACTAACATATTACTATAATCTAACAGCATGTTTACGCGATACAACTAGTTTTGTTAACGCTATTGTATACGATTTACAATTCCCTGGTAACTACAAAACCATGCGAGCAGTTGAATTATATAATAACGCAGTCAGCGGATCAACTGCTAAAAACATGTATCAAGTACGTAACGGTTCCGGTTTACGTAATATGACATTAAGCGGCATTACTGGTACATTAGGATCAGCGAATAGCTTTGGAACAAAACGCCCAACAGGCGGAGCATATGCTAGTCTTGACCCAGGCTACGGACCAAACGATACTAATTCATGGATCAGTACAAGAAGTTGTTACACACAAAACTGTACTATGTTTGGTTATGCCGCAGTTGGAGCTAAAGTTGACGGTGCGCTACACGCTGGCGGAAACCGATCAATGGTTGCTAACGACTATACAACTATTTTAGGCGATGGTATTGGATATTGGGTAACTGGTTCTAATGCACTTGCTGAATTAGTTTCAGTGTTTAACTATTATGGCTATTCAGGATACCTAAGTGAATTAGGTGGTAAGATTCGTGCTACCAACGGTAACAGTTCATATGGTACATATGGTGTTGTTGCCGAGGGTGTTGACACATTTGAAACTCCGATTTACGGTAATCTAAATAATAGATATGCTCAAGCATTGATTGCCAACGTAGTTACAGATGCTACAAATCAAATATTACGTTTTGAATATAGTAATGCTGGCTCAAACTACACTAACAGTGTACCTACTATTAGTGGATCTGGTTACAATGCCGTTGCAGCACACGATGAATTCCGTGATGCAGCACTGTTTGAAACTCGTTTAATTGACCTAAACAATACCTTAGGAGTTGGCGGAAGTAGTTATGTTTCAACAGCTAACACTGGACAGAGCAATGCATCATCACCATACTATCCAATTGGACAGTTTGTAGTTGCAGCTACTGATACAGCCCTAACAGGTGCATACAATGGTATGCGTGTTCAATTAACTGCTGGTACAGGCGTTGGTCAATATGCAAATATTTTAACTAATCAGAACGGTAGTAAGACTCTATACATTGTTAAAGATAGTTTCAATCCATTAACTATTACGGCAAGTAGCAATAGTACTGCTACAATGTCATCTAGTACAATTAACAGTAGCGGTGTACTGACAGTTGGCACCGTGTCTGGTACTATTGCGGTTGGAATGTACTTAGGCGGCGGCGCTATCACTACCGGTACATATATTACTGCTAACATTAGTGGTTCTGGAAACGGTTCAACTTGGCAGACTAACACCACTAACGTACAAACTAGTACAACAATTACTGGAACATTAAATTCGTTAACCACAGCTAGTACTAATACATTGTACACAGGGCAACCAATTTACTTAGCTAGTAGTTTTGATAATCTAGCTGGGGCATACCAAGCTGGAGCATTGGGTGTTCCTACATTGTACTTTGTAGTTTCTGTACCAACAAGTACAACATTTGTATTGTCTACAGCCGCTACAGGAGCCAATTCAGTAGCATTAAACGGTGCAACAGCACAGACTGTAACTATAACAGCATCGTCAACTACTAATAATTTAATCACAGTGACTCCTACTACAGTTACAGTAAACTCAAGTAGCGGTACAACTATTACATTATCTGGCAGCGCAAGTTTAATTGTAGGTGCTCCGATTACATTTGCTAGTGCAGTTGGCGCAAATGTACAAGCTAGTACAACATACTATGTACAAGCCAGTTCAGGAACTAGTTTAAGTATTAGTACCACAGTGGGCGGCAGTGCATTAACTATTGGTACAACTACTGGTCTAAGTATTACGGCTACAGTTGGTGTACTAACATCTGGAAGAGTTATTACATTTAGTAGTAGCTTTAATGGTATCGATTCTGGTGCAGTATACTATGTAATACCAAACAATTTAAGTACATCTGCATTTAGCGTCAGTACATACTTAAATGGACCAGCTGTAACTATTACAGCAAATCAATCTGGTCTAAGTATTACTGGTACGGTGGGCTCAGCACTATACGCAGCTGGTTGGGATCATGTTGTAGCACAAGCTATTCCTAATACAGCGTTGGCTAATACTACCGACTTAACTACTACATATATAGTTGAGCCAAAAATTAGTTATACAGCCCCTGGGTATACACCAACTAGTAGAACTCTGTTTAGTTCAGCGACATGGTCGAATGTAACCTACGGAGCTCAAAGATATGTAGCCATTGCTAGTGGAAGTACAGCAGCTAACTATTCAACAAACGGTACTTCATGGCAAAATGCTGGTGCATTACCAGCAAGTACAACATGGAAAAACGTTGTATACGGAGGCGGTCAAGGTGCTAGAGCAACAGCAGTAGTTGGCGGATTTGGTGGCGCAGGCGCAGTTCTTCAACCAATCGTTGGCCCAGGCCCAGGATATCAAATCACTGGAATTACAGTAGTTAACGGTGGCTACAACTATACAACTGCTCCGACAATTCTAATTGTAGGCAGTAATGGTTCGGGCGCTCAAGCAACATGTACAGTATTAAACGGAGCAATTCAGTCAGTTACAATGACTATTAATGGTTCTAGCTATACCGGAACAGTAACAGCTACCGCAGTGACTAGTTCATTAACTAGTGTTACTGTCAATGCATGGGGTAAAAATTATCCTGGATCACCACAGATAACTGTAGATCAACCACAGGGACTAACTCCAACTGCGTTTGCGTTGAATACATCAGTGAGTTTAAATGCATATCTACAAACAACTACTGGTAGAATTTATCAAGTAACACAGGCCGGTACAACTGATGCATCGATAACCCCAACATTTGATTATACTAGTACAAACTATACTAACATAACCAACGGTACTGCTAAGTTAACCTATATTGCTACACAGGCTCAGGTAACTTCAACAATTACCAACGGTGGTGTGAGTGCTATTGCATTAAGTGTAAACGGTTACGGATATACTGCAATACCAAACGTAACTATTGTTGACACTGGTGCAGTATTCTTGGCAGTTGCTAACAACTCAAGTACTGGTACACAGATTGCATACAACACAGTAGCAGGTTTAGGTTCTGCGTGGACTGCGATTACTGGTACAACGATTGCTGTGTTGAATTTATATAGCGTAGCCTATGGCAATGGAACATATGTAGCAGTTGGTGGTGCTAGTGGTACTGCTACAGCAGCATCGAGTACAAGTCCAACTAATAGTACAAACTGGATCTCCAGAACACTTTCATCATTAAGTGCAGGCTACTACTCAGCTGTATGCTATGGCGCTAGTGGCGCAAATACCGGTACATTTATGGCAGTTAATAATGGTGGACTAGTAACTAGTTGGTCAAACAACGCAGTTTCATGGACACAAGGCGCAAACTTGCCAACAGGATTTACTACAGCAATTGCTGTAGCCTACGGCAACAACAGATTTGTTGTACTTGGATCAGACGGTAAGATTGCCTATAGTATTAATAACGGTGGCACATCAAGTCCATCAGTTGCAGGATGGACTCTTGCTCCAACATGTACTGGTACAGCTAATAGTGTATTAAGTTCTAGTTTAACTTGGTCAAGTTTAACCTACGGTGAAGGTCTATTCATAGCTATTGCTTCAGGAACAACAACTTGTGCAACAAGTCCTGACGGTATTAACTGGACTGTAAGAATAATGCCAGGTACTTCTACTGGATGGACATCTATTACATTTGGTAATATATTAAGTACAACGCTCGGTGCTCAACCATTATTTGTTGCAGTAAGTGCAACTAGTGGACAAATAGCAGCAAGCATTCGAACTGGTGCAACACCGCAAGGTCGTGCAGTAGTTGCTACTGGTTCTATAAATTCAATACGCATTATTGAACCAGGCAGCGGTTTCCCTAAAGGCAACGTTACTGCAACAACTGTATCTGGTAACTTAATTACAGTTGATGATACAACTAACTTGTCATCAAGTTTGGCAAATAATCAACCTATTGAGTTTACAGGACTAGATAGTTATGGTTTGACAACAAACGTAACATACTATGTAATTGGTTCTACCGTAACAACCACACAATTTAGTGTAACTGCTACTGCAGGTAGTACAACCGCAGCGACACTAACTGCTGGCACTGGTTTAACAGGTACATATCGTGCTGGACCAATCTTAACACAGGTAGATCCAAATCGTGTAAACACAGCAGCAACTCGTGTGCGTATGGGTGATGGTGCATTGGCTAATCCAAGTTTTGTTAACAGAGGTTTAAATAATGCTACTGCAACTGCTACTACACTGGGTGACGGCTACTCCGATGTTTATCAGAATTCGGCTTATGTAAACGTTAGCGGATTATACAGTATACCGCAGGCTGGTGCAAACGTACAGTTTGCTAGTATTACTGGTACAAACCAATGGTACAAGTTAGTGGCTATTACTAACATCCTAGGTAGTGCAGGTAACTATACAGCACAGTTCCAAGTTAATCCTGCACTGTCTACACTGTTAGCACCTGCTCATAACACATTGATTACCACAAGACTAAAGTATAGTCAAGTACGTCTAACAGGACATGACTTCTTGTACATCGGTACTGGTAATCAAACACAGACTAACTATCCGTTTGTGAACCCAAGTAGTGCAATTAGTGCAAATCAGACATATCCAAATGGCGGTGGTCGTGTGTTCTTTACAAGTACTGACCAAGACGGTAACTTCAACGTTGGTAACTTGTTTGGAGTTCAACAGTCCACTGGTACTGCTACGTTGAATGCTAGTGCGTTTAACTTGGCTGGATTGCAGAGTTTGACACTTGGAGCAGTTACCTTAGGTATTGGATCAGCTACAATTACACAATTTAGTACAGATCCGTACTTTACTGCTAACAGCGACAACATTTTGCCAACACAAAAGGCTATTAAGAGCTATATTACAGCCCAAATTGGTGGCGGACAGAGTACATTGAACGTAAATACTATCACAGCGGGCCAGATCTTTATTGCTGGAAGTACAATAAGTAATACGAATGGTACACAGATTTATGTGGGATCAAAAATGTACTTTGCAGGTGGCGGCGGAGCAGGAATTACCCCAGGTGGCGGAGGTATCGATGGAGCACCCGTAGCTCTTTGGTATTTTGGTCAAAAATAAAACAATTGGAGAATTAAAAACATGGCAACAGGAAGATTAAACTACGGCGGCTCGCCGATACAGCTAGGAACAACTAATACAACATTGTATACAGTTCCAAGCGGATACTATGCAGTTTGCAACGTATCATTAACAAACTCAACTGCGACTGCAAGAACTATAACTCTAGCATTAGCCAGTTCAACTAGTCCACAATCAGCTGAACTAATCGAAGTTCAAACAACTATCGTTGGTTATGGAGTTTTTGAACGTACAGGTCTGGTACTACAAGCTGGTTACAGCCTAGTGGCTACAGCAAGTGTTGGTTCAGCTATTAATGCCACAGTCTACGGTTTTGAAACATCAACATCATAATTAGAGAGATAATAATATGGCACGTTATAATACAGTAGTTGCTTCAGGTACAGCAACTTCGACTACAGCAACAATTCCTGCTCCAGGAGTTGGTGTCTTTACAGAATTTACAGGTACTACCTCATATGCTGTAACAATTCCTGACCCAACATTGTATTTAGGCAGTACACAAACATTCTACAATGCAAGTACCGGCGCTGTTACATTAAATACACCTGGCGGACAATTTTTTAAAGGTGCTGGACAATCAGGTTCTAGTACTAGTTATGTACTGCAAGCTGGAAATACTACAGTATTAGCATCAGATGGTACTAGTTATATTGTGCTAGTTGGTTCAGGCGGTCCAATTGCAGCAACAACATTGTCAGCTAGTTCAACTGTCACACTAAGCCCAGCTAATGCCACAGTGACTATTAGTCCAACTGGCAGTAGTGGTCAGGTTATTATTTCCAGCCCAACAGCCAACTCATCAGCTGGTACATTAGACAATGTGATTATTGGAGGTACTACAGCAGCAGCCGGTACATTTAATAACTTATCTGTTAGTACTACCGGGGTGTTTACAGTTAATAATATTACACAAGGTACCACTACTACCAGTGGACAAAGTGCATTATTCAAAGGTGGTGTTGGTATTAATGGTACACTATACACTGTCGGTTTGCAAGAAACTTCAAGTATTGCCTACAAAGAAAATGTTGAACCAATTACCGGTGCGCTTGATTTGGTGACAAAATTATTTGGAGTTACTTACGATCGTACAGATATTAAGGTACACGAGCCAGGTTTGATTGCTGAACAAGTTTATGAAGTAATTCCAGACTTGGTAGGACTTAATGCTGAGGGTAAACCAGAAAGTATTCGATATACTAAACTAACAGCCTATTTAATCGAAGCTGTTAAAACCCTTAAAGCAGAAATTGACGAACTTAAAGGTAAGAAATAATGGCAACATTACAGTCAGGATCAACAGCTAACGGAAACCCCATAGTAGATTGGCCATCTGGAACAAAAGCATTATTCCAGCAGACGAACGCACCCACCGGTTGGACCAAGGTAACTGCCTATGGCGATCATGCTGCTAGAGTAGTCTCTGGATCAACCAGTACAGGCGGTAGTGTAAACTTTAGTTCAGCTTATGTTAACTATACAGTGTCTGGAAGTATTACAGGCAGTGTCCAAGCAATGACATTAGCTACTAATCAAATCCCCAGTCACGTACATTGGTATTCAGGTGCTCCAACTGATGACAATAACTGGACTGGTACAGGTGGTAACGGACAAACTTACGGACTCATGTCAGATGCTCCTAGTTACTCATCAAACGATAATAACTACGGTTATGGACGCTATTTACTATCATCAGGAAGTGGTGGCTCACACGATCACGGATCAATCAGCGGTAGTGTTAGTGGAACATCTTTTAACATGGCTGTAAATTATGTAGATCATATCATAGCTCAATTGAACTAAGGAAAAAAATATGGCATATTTACAAGCATCAACAATTAACACTGTACCAGTTATAGCATTACCTAGCGGTACAGCCATGCCTTTCCAGCAGTCCGTATCTCCCACCGGTTGGACCAAGGTAACTGCCTATAGTGATCACCACATGCGAATCGTCGGCACTACTGCAGGTAGTGGCGGTAGTGTAGGATTTAGCTCAGTATTTGCCAGCAAAAGTTTTAGCACTTCGGGCAACGTGTCGGTAAGTGCGATGACACTGGCTACTAATCAAATCCCCAGTCATGCACATTGGTGTTCGGCAGCCAACATTGACGACTTTAACTTTAGTGGATCATCGGGCAACGGACAATATCATGGACTAGTATCAGACGCAGGCGGATATTCATCAAACGATCCTAACTATGGTGCCGGCCGATACAGCCTAGGACAAGGCAGTGGCGGTAGTCACGATCACGGGTCAGTGGGTGTTACAGTTAGTGGCAATGCTATCAATCTTGCTATTAAGTATGTTGACTGTATTATTGCTACAAAGAACTAAGAGAGACTATCAATGGCAACATTACAAACTTCATATATTAATACAAACATAGTAGATGCATTTCCAAGCGGAACGGCAACACTTTTCCAGCAGTCAAATCCACCTACTAGTGAATGGTCTAAAGTAACCGCTTATACCGATCATGCAGTTCGAATCGTTTCAACTACAGCAGGATCTGGCGGCAGTGTCAACTACAGTTCTGTCTGGGGTACACAAACTTGGTCAGGGAGTGTGAGCAATCCAGGCACCAACTCAACCACACTAGCTACTAACCAAATTCCTAGTCATACACACTGGTGTTCAGCTTATCCAGTTGACGATAATAACAGAACTGGTACACAGTCAAACGGACAGCTACACGGGGTCGGAAGTGATGCTGGGGGCTATACAGCAAACGACCCCAACTATGGCGTTGGACGCTATATTCTGGGCCAGGGTGGCAGCAGTAGTCACAATCACGGTCTTAGTATAGGATTTAGTGGCGGATCATTTAATCTAGCAGTAAACTATGTAGATCATATCATAGCCACAAAGAACTAATTTAAAAATTTAACAGGAAATAATCATGAGACATACTATAATTATCGAAGACACTATCGCCTTAAAAGACGGCGTTCCACAATATGTAGATGTGTCTGGAGCACCCGCAGGTGTACATGCTCTTCAATTTAATTCAGAAACTAATAAAGGTTGGATTGAATATGTACCCGACGAAGATGGCAACAAACCAAGCAATGAGACAATTACAAGTCTTCCTGCATGGGCTGAAACCATATTTGTACACTACGAAACCGTTGCGAACTTAAATAAACAGCAACTAGCTGGTGACCCAGAATTGGGTAATTAAACGATTAGCTAGGGACCCAGCAATGGGTATTTAAAATACTAAGGAATCGTATGGAACTCAAACCTGGAAAATTTTGTCCCTTAATTAAAAAAGACTGTGTTGAACTGCAATGTTCGTGGTTCACACAGGTAAGAGGTAAAAATCCTAATACAGGAAAAGACATTGATGAATGGGGATGTGCAATAGCGTGGATGCCTGTGCTAACCATCGAAACAGCACAACAATCTCGTCAAGCCGGAGCAGCAGTCGAAAGCTTCAGAAATGAAATGGTCAAAGCCAATCAAAGTAATTTATCAGTATTATTGGCAGTGGCTAATCAAGAACCTGCTAATATAGCAGCGACAGTGCAAGACTCAGCAATCAAAAAATTAGAAAATTAATATTCAATCCAGCCGTTTAGCAAATATTTTGTACCTGCTAGCGGCGGATTCCCACGATGTGCGTGAGTAAAGTTGCAAGGATATAATAGTAGAGTTCCACAAGTTGCTGGGACTCTTTTTCCATAGTAAAGAAATTCAGTCTCACCACCTTGTTCAACATCATTAAGATAGAGTTGATAGTTTAGTAATCTGTTAGACACTTGTCTATTATTAGATTCGTAATGCCAAAGATGATACCCCTGTCCCGGGGATATTTTCTGAATCTTCATTTGATAGATAGAACATTTTGCTGCGGTTTCTAATATCGAATATTGATCAATGTATGCGGGAAAATACACATTGGTGATTTTTTCTATTACATATTGCGGCAATTTTCCACTGTATGCAATATCATAACCAGTAGTATCACTAAAATACACAGTTGAGTTGTCTCGTTCTAATTTACTAGTTCCGGGTCTTTCAATCTGCCTAGAATAACCGAACCCGCGAGCAGATTGGCTTTCATAGTAGTCAATGGCTGTTTGGCAAAATTCTTGCTCAAATGCATTGGGAAATTCTGCTATAAAGTCGTTGATCATATTAACTCCATTAGATCAAATACTGTCTGTAGCTTTGTTCGGATAGTTTTTGAACTAAAACTATTTCGTAAACCCTGATGTAAAGGCTTAGGAGCACGATCAATAGTCACCCATGCCCACCCTTGGTGTTCGTCACTCAATACTGGAATGAACTCGCTGTTAACTACACACAAATACGTATGAAAATTAAAAACTTGATCATTACTTACAAAGGTTTCTAATGGGATAGTTTTTAATACTACAGGCGTAGTACCTATTTCCTCGGTAATTTCACGTTGTAAACCTTGCCACGGAGTTTCACCGGTAATGTTAGTGCCACCTACTAATCCCCATGTACCTTCATGTTTACCATGAGCTTTTTGTAACAACAGAAAACGTCGTGTGGACTTGGCATAAAATAATGCACCGCTACACACTATTGAATCTTTTGTTGAGATATTATTTTCCATTTTCAAAATAATTAAAATTAATTACACATCGAGCTTTTTGATCTGTACAAGTTGTTCCTGTATGCTTTATATCTGAATCAAATAATACTAGTCTATTGGCTACACTTTTGACCTCGGAGCCGTCTTCAAATATAGTAACACCGTTGTTAGAATTAACATAGAATATTGCTGTTTTGCATTTGAGATTATCTATATCGCAGTGCATCTTATGAACTACTCTTTCTTGTGTCACTGTTAGCAGATTAGCTTTAATTCTAACAATTGCTGCTGGATTTAATTTACCCATTATCTCATCTAATAGATAAAATTTATCACTACATGGTCGACCAGCAATATAAAATGTATGAGTAAATTGAAAATTATTAAGATAGTCGTTCTCAGGATCGTGATAGTCAACTATGTCGTTGTAAAACCAAGCGATCGGAGCGAGACAAGTAATATCAAGCATAGCATCCTGAATTTTTTTCAAGGATTCTTGAGACAAAAAATTGTCAAATATTTGATATGTTACAGTACTATTTTCCATTGTGCAGCAGTATATTCACCCTCAAAGCTCTTAACCCATGAAACACCATTCCATAAGTATTGAACGTTAGTGTATATATTAGTTTGCCACACCATGGTGTCTGATTCATGAGCACTGTTGAAAATAACGTGCCAGGCTGAACCTGTCCATTCTATTATGTCGTTTGCATGTGCTACTAATGAACCCCAAGCAGTTGCTGGAACATCATTTTCTACACTGCCAATATCCTCAATAATTAACAATCGAGTACCGATCGCAGGTGTTCCTGGATTATAAGTTAATGGATTAACAATCGCATCAAATGTACCCGGGCTGTTGGGTCTATAACTGCCAGCAGCATTATAGTCATGATCAGTATCTAATAATCCATTACTGTCAATCCCTGTGTTAGAAGTCAAGGTGTCTGGATTCCAGTTGACCTGCAAAATAGTACTATCCAAGGGATTAACAGCAATAGTACCAATGACATATGTACCGTTTGGTTGCTGTAAATAGATCATACTACTGCCAGCAGTATATTGACCCGGATATTGGTCAAACACCATATTCCAATCTTGTACACTGTTAGTCGGTACAGTAATATCCAAGGTGTTGCCAATTGGAACAACTCCACTATTTGCAGTCAGCAATCTGACCTGTCCATCATAAACTTGAATTTTAAATCCTGAAATAGTTGTAGTTTCTGTGGCAAGTAAATTTGACAGGTTAGGGCTACTAGCATCTGATTGTAGTTCAGGATCAATACCTAACCCGTCGAGATATCCTGCTGGATAGTTACTGTTAGTATTGTATAAACTTGTGATAATTTTTGTGATAACACCAAGATGTTTAACCTTGACTGGGGGACTGATCCAGATAGGCGTATCTAGTGTTAGAGTACCAACTTCTATGGGAGTGTCATTACCTACAGGCACTGATCGACTTGACCAATTAATATCTTTAAGATTTAATACAGTTAAACTAGTCCAGTCAATATAGTTGTCTGTGGTTTGTAATTCTAAGCTGGGATTAAACAAAACTAAGATTTGTTCAAGAATCTGTAATTTTTGTTCAGTACTTGATGACCAAATATCAACCTTTAAGTCTAACTTAAAAGGAGTAGGCATTATGCGCTCTACCGTATAGTTACGGCCCTGTGCATTGGTATATCTTCCATCAGAATTTACATCACGCTCTCGAACATTTAGTTTGCCCACATATGATGAATCGGCTAGTCTATCACGATCTAACGCCAACGAACTAACATATACAGAAATACGGGGAACTGAATTTACAGCATTTTCTGAGTTTTGTCTAATAATGCTAGCTGCTTGACGATCAGCATCTCCATACATAACAGGTACCTGATGTAATGTGCCATCACCGTACTTGACTGTGAAGTTACTGAAAACACGAATAACCTGTGTAATATATCGTCTTACTTGCCCGTCATAAAAAAACTGCATTATAGATCCGCCCTTGGTTTAAGCGCCTTACTTAGACTTTGTCTTTGTTCATCTCTTGTGTTATATAGCGTTATTGTCCATTGACCCGCAAAAGGTATGACTTGTTGAGTTCCATCAATTGTTGGTAAATTGATTTGTAAGTCGTAGTGCCCGTTAGTCAGTGTATAGTATAATATTCCATTATACCCGCCTGTGATTGCTGGATAATCACTAACAGCATATTCTAATCGAGTGACTCCCTGTTTAATGACTACATAGGCAGCGCCTTCTGCTGTAGAGTATAAAATTCTAGTATTGATAACTGATTGACCTTGTGTTAGCTCAATCAAGTCAGTAGCCACTTGATTATTATATGTGTAATTTGTATTATTAATAAATCCAGTTTTCTGTGTAGCTCGAGTGTCGTTATTGGTCATTGTCATGCGTACCGAGTCTTCGACCTTAACCCAGGCACTGCTTGGACCATCATATCGGAATAGTCTATTTGGAAAGAAATCAGTGCGTAGGAAGAAATCATCCACCCCCGGTGCTTCAGGGAATTGAATACCAAATCCAAAATCGTAACCGTTCTGCGGAAAACCATCTCCGATCAAATAACCAGTGTAACCGGTACGTACAGGTCGAGCATTATTGTCGTTAGCTTTATAGGACATCTGGCTAGCATCTAAGGTGCTTTCATCTGCTGTTTCTAGAACTGGTTTTCCAGTATTAGGATCAACTGCTAGTGTATAGAATTGACGAGTCTCATAACCACTTAATGGTGCGTCTGCTTCTGCTTGAGCAACAATTTGATTATTAATTTCAATTTCTTTGTTGTAGGTACTGAGTAGATCTTTAAGTGTTGGACTACCGCCAACAACTGGATCGCCATTAGCATCCAGCATAGGTTTATTAAAGATATCAGCAAACTGTTGACTATCTGTGATCTTAGTTAATTTTAATCTGTATAAATGTGGAAACCAAGTTACTGAAAATCCTTCACTGGCACGTCCTACATCTGTAATTTGATAATAACGTGGTAGACTAATGTCAAAATCGTTTAAGGCAAAGTCATCACGCAAATGCGGAAGCTCTATAACATCTCCACTGATCGGTTTACGACCGATGTACTTGATAAAATCGTTAATATGTACTGTCATATACAGCGTATCATTATCAATAAACAAACCAAATTGACTTAGATTAAAATCGATATTTTGTACATTGTACATACCGCGAATTCTGTAGATTTCTTGATCGTACTTGCGATCGCGATTTTCTAAGAATAACAAATCTTGAATATTTGTCACCGCAGTTGACGCATAATTAGGCTGATCAGCAGAAGCATTTGAGGTGTCTGTATTTGCACCTAAATACTTGTGTAAATATACATCAGTACCACCAGCTTGAAACATCTCGCTAGCTTGGCGATCGATAAACTTGTAATCATTGCCCTTTTCGGGCTTATAGAGTGATAAACGTGGCATATGATATTTATCGTTAGATAAATATGTAAGGAGAACAAAAATATGGACGATTTGCCATCATCAACGCAGTCTAATTCAACCCAAGAACGCAATAAGGTATTTGACTATGTTAAGCTAATGCTAGGCGACGGCATGGTGGAAGTAGAATTAGACCCTGCTCATTACGAAATGGCTCTAGATCGTGCATTAACTCGCTATCGTCAACGTAGTCCTAATGCTGTTGAAGAAAGCTACTTATTTTTAGAGCTAATCCAAGATCAGAACGAATACCGTTTACCTGACGAAGTTGTTACAGTACGTCAGGTTTTCCGTCGTGCTATTGGCTCACGTAGTGGAATTGGCGCAGGCGGAACATTGTTTGAACCATTCAACTTAGCCTATACAAATACCTATTTGATGTCAGGCAGTATGATGGGTGGTCTAGCAACCTATGATGCATTTGCTGGATATCAAAAGCTAGTTGGACGTATGTTCGGTAGCTATATTGAATTTTTGTGGAAACCTACAACACACATCTTAAATATTCTACAACGTCCATTTGCTCAAGGTGAACAAATTCTAGTACAGTGTTATAACTATCGACCAGATTGGGTATTATTACAAGACCCATATGCTAAACAGTGGTTAAAGGATTATACATTAGCTACAGCTAAAATGGCACTAGGACAAGCACGTAGTAAGTTTGGATCAATTGCAGGACCAGGAAGTCCTATTACCTTAAACGGTACTGCATTAATTTCTGAGAGCAAAGAAGAAATTGAAAGATTGGATAAAGAACTAATCAACAACGAAGTTAACGGTAGTAATGCCTATTACTTCATAACCGGATAATAATTAAAAATATTTTAGGTCAGTGAAAATTCTGTTATATAGTATATAGAGGATTTTTATGATCGAAATAAATTGGGCTCCGGTAGATAATGCCAACGGTGCACACTCCCACTTTAATATTACACACTTTGAACCTGAATCGTTGTTCAAATATGTAACATCCAACAGAACAAATAGTGAGTTCTTGCAGTGTCCTGCTATGAGTGGTTATTTTAAAAATACGTGGGTATTACGTAGTCCCTATGATTTCACCGTACAACCGGATATTAAAAATAATCGTGTAGCAGTTGATGGCATTCCTACTAACTATGTGATAGTTAGCCATCGGAACAACGACTGCGATCCTATGATTGTAAGTTTTCCTCCAAGATATGTTTTTATCACAAATAGCAAAAAATCAGTAACTTGTACAGTGTTACCTTATTTCTTTGCACCCAGCCAAGTGGGATTTGTACCCGGACAGATGAAAATTAACAGTTGGATACGTCCACAAAATTATGGAGTTGAAATTTATTCCGATGAGATAATTTCGTTCAAGCGGGGACAGCCGCTGTACTGTGTACAATTTACAACAGAAGACAACGATACTGTGCAGTTAAAGCGTACCGTAGTAACACCGGAATTGCAGCAGGTTATGAATGCATGTCTGCAGGTCAAAAGAGATTTACCTAATCAAAATCTTAATACTCTCTATCGATTAGCTCAAGATTATGTAGATCTTATGAAAAGGAAAATCTTCCGTGGATAATTTATTAACAGTAGTTGATCCATGGAGCCCTATAATTTTTAAGGCGCACTATGCCGATCTAAATTGGTCAGCAATTAAATCTAAAGTTGATGATTTAATTTCACGAGTTAATAACAATACTGACATAGAAAAAGCAGGCGGGATTAGCACAGTAGATTTACAGGATCGCCCTGAAGATCAACCGCATACTTGGCCAGAGTTTAATAGCCTTAGGCAATGGATCATGCCACGTGTTGATGAAGCTGTGAGACTATGGAGACTGACAAAACAACCATATCATGTAACTAACAGTTGGATTAATCGACATGACATCGGAGCGTGGACTGATGAACATACTCACCCGGGGGTACAAATTACTCTAGCATTTTATTTGTATGCGCCAGCAAACAGCGGACGTATTATGTTTAGAGATCCGATGAGCTACCACTGGGGTGGGCAACCAAGCGAATATAGACAAAAAACTGGATCAGAATGGTACCCGATAGATATAACATCTGGAGATTTATTAATTTTTCCAGGATGGTTACCACATAAGACAGAATCTAATCAGTCTTCGGAATCTCGTTATGTTTTTACCATTAACCTTTGGGGGCAAGTTCCCCTTAAACATTTGGCAACAAAATAATTGCACCTGTAATAAATCTGTTATATAATAGTACATCTTTAGGGGATTACTATGATTATTGGCGTCTGTGGATTTATTGGCAGTGGTAAAGATACCATTGCAGATTACTTAACAAACTTTCACGGATTTCGACGAGAATCATTTGCCAACAGCCTTAAAGATGCAGTAGCCTATGTGTTTGGCTGGGACAGAACCATGCTGGAAGGCCGCACAAAACAGGCGAGGGAATGGCGTGAACAAGTAGATCCATGGTGGGCAGAACGCTTAGGCATGCCTAATCTAACCCCACGCTGGGTCCTACAATACTGGGGCACAGAAGTATGCCGTCGAGCGTTCCACGATGATATCTGGATTGCCAGTTTAGAAAATAAACTACGCAACAGTACCGACGATATTGTCATTAGCGACTGCCGGTTTCCTAACGAAATTAAATCAATTAAAGATGCAGGTGGCATTGTTATCCGTGTAAAGCGTGGACCGGACCCTGAATGGTACAACGATGCATGTGATGTTAACGCTGGTCCTAAGTGCTTAAATTGGAGTCGTGCAAAAGGCAATATGGAGAAACTAGGTATTCACGCTAGCGAAACTGCATGGTGCGGAACTAAGTTTGATGCTGTTTTAACCAATGATGCTACTATTGACGATCTATATGCTCGAGTTAAACAGCTTATAAATCCGGATTTAACTCAGATCGATACTATTATTGAATCGGCACTTCACCCCATGCCATCGATTGTAGTTTCTGATTAATCTTATAAATCGGGAGCCGGTTTTGGTGGAGTCAATTTAACAGCAACCTGGCAATTTAAACAAATAGTCTTATATTTTTTGTTATTTGATATAACTGTTAATTGTTCTCGAAATTTAGATTTAAAATTGCAAATTTCACAGACATCTCCTTTTTGATACCCGTCAAATACCCACTTAGGTGTAGCAATTCGTACCTTACCAATTTGGCAACTTTCGCATTTCGACCTATAATAAGTCTTGCCATTTTTTATATAATTAACTGCTCTCGGTTCTATCTTGCAAATTTTACAAACTCCCCGTTTATATACTTTTTCTAGATCAGTATATTCTGATAATACATTGCTTTGGATAGCAGTCTGGGCCTGATATTCTTGGCCGGCTGTTTGATAAATTTTTCTAATTAATGATTTTGCTAATTCATATTTCTTTGAATTAAATCCATTTTTATAGTATTTTTGATTTCCTGACATTAGTTTTAAAGCATGTGCCATTTTAACTGCGCTCCCACCACTTAACATTTTTGATAATAATAAATGAGCAACATAGTGTTCTCGAAGAGTCAAAACTGCTAAGTTTTTTCCATCATCTGTGCCACCTAAACTTCTAGGTATTATATGATGTGTTTCTGTTAATATTGAAGGGGTTGCTTGGCGGCATATTGCATGATCAATTAACGAATCATACCATCGTTTATATTTGTTATTAATTATGTCTTCAGTCATACCTTTTCATACCTTTCAATTATAAGATATTTATTTTACTTTACCTTTCTTTCCCTTTTTTTGATACTTTCCGGCATTATAACTACAACAAAAAAGCCAAATGCCATAAATACATACAAGAACATGTACTCATGGAGATAACACAATGGCTCAACTAAGTTCACCAGGCGTAAGCGTAACAGTAGTAGACGAGAGTTTCTACACTCCCGCTGCCCCAGGTACCGTACCCCTAATTATTGTTGCTTCTGCAGCAAACAAACAAAATTCAGCTGGAACAGGCATTGCTCCAGGAACATTAAAAGCAAACGCTGGTAAAGTGTATTTGCTAACAAGTCAAATGGATCTAGGCAATACTTTTGGTATTCCTTATTTCCAGACTGACGCAGAAAATAATCCTGTACACGCAGGCGAAATCAACGAATATGGACTCCAAGCTGCCTACAGCTTCCTAGGAGTTAGTAGTCGTGCGTATGTTGCTCGTGCAGACGTTGATCTAGGTCAACTAACAGGTTCATCATCTATCCCTGGCGGTTTGCCAGTTGACGGTGCGTATTGGTGGGATACTGCTACAACAACATTTGGAGTATTTGAGTGGAATGCACTGCCATATACAGCAACAAACGGTCAATCATTTGTTAATCAAGTTCCATCAGTAATCAACAATGTTGCTTATACAACAGGCTCATCAACTTATGCTCCTTTGGCAAGTTACGGTGCAGTTGGTAGTTATGCTGTTGTTACAGTTACCGGAACAAACACTCTATGGTACAAGCATGCAAGTACTAGTAGCGATGGCACAGCAGGCAGCACAACTGATGCAAATAACGCAGGTTGGGTAGCAGTTGGTAGTCAAGCATGGACAGCAAGTCGTCCAGTGGTAACTGGAACAGTTGCAAGTCCAACATTGGATGCAGGAAATACATTTATTATCAACGGCGCAACTTACACTGGTGTTACTACACTTGGTGCATTGGCCACAGCAATTAATACCGCAGCAGTTGGCGGTGTTTCAGCCTCAGTACAAAATGGTTACTTAAATCTGTATTCAACAGGTGCTGACGTTATTATTGCAGGTACAGGTGTAACTGGCGCTGGAACTCCTGGCATTGCTGCTGGAACATACTTGGCACCAGTATTGAGTATGTCTCCACACTATCAGATTCCACAGTATGGTTCATTGGTTAACCCTTCAACAGTTAATGGTTTCCCAACTGGTAGTTTATGGATTAAAACAACTCCAGTTAACCTAGGTGCAAACTGGGACGTTGAAAAATACAATGCATCAACATCAACATGGATTCGTCAACCTGTTGCTGCACTATATCCTAACAATCAATCAGCTATGGCTGCATTAGATCCTAAGGGTGGCGGTATTAACATTCCAGTTGGTCAAGTTTATGTAAAGTATAATACCACAGAACAAACAGAAATCATTGACGGTACAACATACTGCGATTCAGCTGATTTTACAATCTATCAACGTTTGTCAACTGGTGCTACATCAGTAACTTCAAATACAGTTACGTTAGACAGCGGATCATACTCATTTACAGTAGCAGAAAGCCAAATTGGATCAAGCTCATTAACTAGTCCGGTAACAGTAGCATTTACTGCTACAGGTAATGCTACAAATGATGCTCATGCATTGTTAGCTGCACTACAATCAGCATTGTCAAACACTTTAATTTCATCAACATATAACACAAACAACACAGTTACAATTAGTCACTCAGCTGGTGGTGATATTCGCCTAGTTGATGGTACAGGTAGCCCGTTAGCTGCAATTTTTGAAGTTAACGATGCAGGCACCGGCACAACTAATTTCTATAGCAGTCCAAATGGTGTTAACCATAATTATATTGTTACAGCATGGGCTTCTCAGCAAGCAGGTACTTCTTTAGTAACACCAAGTGCAACTGCACCAACAACTACTCCAGCAGATGGTACATTATGGTACAATAGTTCAGTTGATGATGCAGATATCCTAATCAATACTGGATCAGCTTGGGTTGGATATGTTTCAGGCGCTAGTGTAGTTAACAGTGGCGTAGGCGGTCCTAGTACAGATCCAATGGGTCCAATTATTTCAGCAAGTCAACCAACTGTACAAAGTGATGGCACTCCATTGGCACATGGTGATTTATGGATTGACTCAAGCGATACAGAAAACTGGCCAACAATTTACAAATACAACTATCTAACTAAGAAATGGGTATTAGTAGACGCAACAGATCATACTACACAACACGGTATTGTGTTTGCTGATGCACGTTGGAGTACACAACCAAATTCAGGCGCACAAACAGGCGCAGGCGCACCAAGTTCAATCGTTTCATTGCTAAGTAGCAATTTTGTTGACTTCGATTGTCCAGATCCTGCACTATATCCACGCGGTATCTTGTTATACAACCTACGTCGCTCAAGCTTCAACGTTAAGCGTTATGTAAGTGGTTATGTAGATATTACTGCACAAAATACACGCTTAGACGAAGCAATGACATACTATTATCCAGATCGTTGGGTAAGCGATGCTGCTAATGACTATCGTGGTGTTGGTGTATTCGGTCGTAAAGCTCAACGTGCTGTAGTTGTACAAGCACTTAATGCTTTGATTGAAGGCAATCAACAAATCCGCGACGAAGATAGTCGTGTATTTGATATCATGAGTTGCCCAGGTTACTTAGAAACATTACCTGCACTAGACAGCTTAAATAATGATCGCGGTTTATTATCATTTATCGTTGCAGATAGTCCTGCACGTTTAACAGCAGATGCAACTTCATTGAGCAATTGGGCTAGCAACGTAAACATGGCAACAGGCGACGGCGAGTACGGATTGATCAATACTAGTTCAAATGCTGCTGTTTATTACCCATGGGGTTATACAACAGATTTGAAAGGCAATAATATTGTTGTTCCTCCAAGTCATATCATGTTGCGTACAATTGCGCTAAGTGATAACGTAGCTTATCCATGGTTTGCACCGGCTGGTGTACGTCGTGGCGGAGTAACTAATGCAAGTTCAGTTGGTTATGTTGATGGTCAAACAGGAGAATTTGTTCCTGTTGCACTAAATCAAGGACAGCGTGATACACTGGCCGCAGTACATGTTAATCCGATTACATATATTGGCGGTACAGGTCTAGTAGTTTATGGACAATATACACGTCAACTAGTTGCTAGTGCATTAGATCGTATCAACGTAGCACGTTTAGTAATTTATCTGCGTTATCAGTTAAATGCTATTGCTAAACCATACATTTTTGAACCAAACGATACAATTACACGTAACGAAATTAAACAACAAATTGAAAAATTATTGCTTAACTTAACAGGCGAACGTGCTCTTTATGACTACGTAGTTGTATGTGATACATCAAATAATACACCAAGCAGAATTGATGCTAGTGAGTTATATGTTGATATTGCTATTGAACCAGTTAAAGCAGTGGAGTTTATTTACATTCCATTGCGTTTAGAAAACACTGGCGCAATCAAAGGTTTGAGCAAATAATTAGGAGAATTTAAATGGCAATTTCAGCTCTATCAAACTTCACAGTACCCTTAGCTTCAGACCAAAGCGCCGCTTCACAAGGCATGTTAATGCCGAAGTTGAAGTATCGCTTCCGTATTTCTTTTGAAAACTTTGGCGTAAGTACACCAACAACAGAACTAACAAAACAAGTTGCTGAAGCAGCTCGTCCTCAGGTTAAGTTTACTGATCAAGTTATTGAAATTTACAACAGTAAAATTCACTATGCAGGCAAACCAGCTTGGGAACCAATCTCAATCAAATTACGTGATGACGTTACTGGTGCAGTTAGCAAGTTAGTTGGCGAACAAAATCAGAAACAGTTTGACTTCTTTGAACAGAGTTCGGCAGCTTCAGCAGGTGACTATAAGTTCACAATGCGTATTGAAATGCTTGACGGCGGTAACGGTAGTCAAACTCCTAATGTTTTAGAAACATGGGAATGCTATGGTTGCTATGTTGAGTCAACAAACTGGCAAGAATTAAAATACAGTGAACAAACTCCAGCAATGATCGATTTAAGCATCCGCTTTGACAATGCTGTACAAACTGCTCCTGTAGCTGCTCTTGGCAGTCCTACTTCAGTAATGCCAACAGTATCAGGCAACAACGTATTAGGTTCATAATATAAAGCCTACTTCGGTAGGCTTTTTATTGACTGATCATTAACTACGTACATTATTATTTAAATAAATAATATTATGGGATTTGCACCTAACTCTAGTCTAAGCTCTAATCCAACTACGCACCTGCGTGATTGGCAACATGCTGCTGACCTGTTTAATGCCGATCAATTTCGTCTTGCTCCTAAGAGCAAATTCTTATTCCATGTAGCATTTGGAATCAACACTTCAGCATTGGCGAACGCAGATATTGTTCAACGATACGGACAAGAAATCAACATGTTAGTTAAGGCAGTTGATCTACCTAATTATACTGTCTCAACAGAAATGCTTAATCAGTATAATAGAAAAAAATGGGTACAATATCAACATAGACCTGGTGAAATTAGCATGAAGTTTCATGATGATAACATGGGATTAATTAATCAAGTTTGGCAAAATTACTATAGCTACTACTATGCAGATTCGAGAACTGCTAAACAGACAGGTGCATACAACAGAAATGCTATGCAGAGTAGCAATTACATCGTCGGTAATTATGGGTTTGATAACGGAAGTACTGTGCCATTTTTTAAATATATTAAAATCTATCAAATGGCTCGTCACGAGTATGTGATGTATCAGTTGTATAATCCTATTATCAGTTCTTGGAATCATAATCGCGTTGATTATTCACAAACACAACAGCCTCATGATTTTGATATGAAAATACAATATGAAGCTGTGAGTTACGATGTTGGACAAGTAACCGCAGATGCTCCAGAGGGTTTTGGTCTAACACATTATGACTCAACAACAAGTCCTCTAGATCCACCAACTCCGGTTTCCGGACCAAGTTTTGCTACATCATTAGATATCGAACAGCATGCACCTGCATTTATTCAGAATGCATTAAATCAAATTAATTCCGCACAGAATACCCAACAGCCACTTGCTGTTAGCGGCACTCCTGGATTAATAAACATTACAAACAATCAAACTCCGGGCGGATTATCTGGAATATCTTTTCCGTTATCTAATGCTGCATCTACCTCAACATCAGTGGCATCAATAACCAAGTTAACAGGATTCTAATATGACTATAGGCAATCTACCAATTGATAAATCAACCGGTTTGATTTCAACAAAACAATTTTTTGACACATACTTTAATAACACAGTAAGTTTTCCAGCCGCAGAAATCGATGCTACAGTGGCATTTTTCACCAAGCGAGGATTTGATTCAAGTAGTGCTAGTTCAACTGCTATCATTATGCTTAATCAAGCAAGAGTAGAAAATGTCAGTGTGTTTAGTCTATTAGAAAAATTAAAAGGACTAACAGATATACAGTTAAGCCAGGTAGTTGCTCAAATATTGAATGCCTACAGAGAAAATACCAGCTTATTGGGTTATAGAACTGCGGTACAAACTGATACATTCGAAGCCCGCAACATTCTAGCATAACATGGCTAAGTTTGCCCGCGGAAAGTTTACAATGAAGCACCCCGAAAAGTATGTAGGTACTAAGATTCCTACCTATCGATCATCATGGGAATGGAGCTTTATGAATTTCTGTGACAATAATGTTAGCATACAAAAGTGGGCCAGTGAAGCTGTACAGATTCCTTATCGAGATCCGCTTACTGGAAAACAAACAGTTTATGTGCCAGATTTTTTTATACAGTATGTAGATAAGTACGGTAAGGTATCTACAGAACTAATTGAAATTAAACCAGCAAGTCAAACTATACTAGAACGTGTAGGCAAGAACAAATATAATCAAGCACAATTTGTTAAAAATCAAGCTAAATGGGCTAGTGCTAGTTTATGGTGTAAACAGCAAGGTATAAAGTTCCGTATTCTCAATGAAAATGATATCTTCAGCCAAACATAAGCATAAGTAATATTATGACTAAGAAACTTGAAGAAATTCTCAATTTACCTGAAAGCAAGAAGATTGTTAAGCAGGAAGAAAAATCTGCTAAAAAAGCAGAACTTGCTCAGCCGTTTATTCGTAGCATGGATGAGTTTGATAAAATTTCAGCAGCCCTGCCAGCAGTCAAGGGGTTAGGTGATGTTGCTGACAGCGAGCTCGATGAACTAGCTAAACGTGCTGTAGATGCCTACGATGATATTATGGATTTAGGCATGAATGTAGAAGCACGGTATAGTAGTCGCTTGTTTGAAGTTGCAGGCAGCATGCTTAAAAATGCCATCGATGCTAAATCAGCTAAAATTGACAAAAAATTAAAAATGATCGAACTCCAACTGAAAAAACAGAAATTAGATCAAGATGCCAATGGTGCCGATGAAGGTGTGACTCTTCAAGGTGACGGAGTGATCATTACAGATCGCAACAGCCTGCTTGAGAAATTAAAGAATTTGAAATAAATATAGTACTAGGATATAACTATGAAATCATTTAAAGAATACTTAACAGAAAGCAAAAAAGTTTACGAATTTAAAGTAAAAATTGCTGGAGATTGTCCAGAAGATTGCTCAGCACAAATCAAAGGTGCATTGGCACAATTTCATGTTGCTACTGTTTCAGCAGGTAAACGTACACCGATCCAGGAACGTCATTCGGAATTTCCAGAACACAAAAATGTTAGTATGTCAGTATTCGATGTCACTACAAATTATCCCGCAACTAGCCTACAAGTTCAAGACTTAGTAGCTAGTGGCTTAGGACTTTCACATAGTTGTGTTAAAGTTAAAAGTCTAGCAGAAGAACGTGAACACGAAATTAATCACGCAAATGATCAACGTACCGGTGAAGCATTAATTGGCACAGATTATGAAAAAAGTGATAATCAAGACCTAGTTGGTGAAGAATACAAGATGAGTTTTCTAAAAGAATTAAACAAAGAAAAGCATCAAGGCGAACAAGTTAAAGGCTACAACGATGAAATTTTAGCCTCTGGTGCTCCACAGCACAGTAAAGAAACCCCAGGCAAACAAGTTAATGTAAAAACAAAACCAGTAAATATTTTTACAAAACAAGTCAAGGTGCCTACTGCTAAAGGAGCAATCAAATGAATTTAAAAGAATTAATCGCAAAGATGACGGCTATTGAGACAGGCCTAACAGAAAATGCTTTTCCTAACGGAATACCCCCAGGCAGTAATAATGATAGCGGTATGGAAGAGTGCGGTGGTGCTCCCATGATTACTCACACAACTCCATCACAGCCCGATAATGTGACAGTGAATGTCAGCATGAATGGACAAGGTAAAGGCGGCATCCGTGACCTAATGGATATCCTACGCAATCTCGATAAAGAAGCTGATCACGATCACGAAGAACCGATCATGGGTGATATCGTAGCTAAAATGAAAGCAGCACACGAAGGTCCAGAAATGGAAATGGGCGAAGAGTTGGGTGACGACGGCGAAACATACGGCAACTCAATGCAAGGTGATGCTGGCTCACACGTACACGGTGTTGACGCTGTAACGGCATCCGGTGATGATTTGGCAAGCAAAGGTAAAGCAAGTCCACTAGCAACTGCTCCTGGAAATAACCCGCTACGCGGTCCAATCCAAGAAGGACTGGTAGATAAATTACAGTCACACTATGAAGAAATTAAAATGCGTGAAGGTGTGTTTAGTAACATTGGTCAAGCAGTCGGCAACGTAGCACACGGTGTGAGTAATGCAGTCAACGATGTTAAAACTGGTTATCAACAAGCCATAGCACCACAGCCAGCAGCAGGTCAAGCGGCGGCTCCAGCAGCACAGGGTGCAAGCCCAGCTCCACAAGCTCAAAGCACAAGTCCAACACCAGCAGCTAAACCAGCAAATCCAGAGATGGTAAAGATTGCTCAAGGTTTAGCAAACGGAACAATTCCGCAGGATCAAGCAATGGCACAGTTAATGAAATTAGCTGGGCAACCTGGAACTGTACTGCCACGTAGCAAGACTCCGTCAGTTGCAACAAGAAACACTAATCAAGTTAACGATCCAGACTGGTAAGCAAATATTAGTATATCAAATAGACCCTACGGGGTCTATTTTTTTCGTTAAATAACAGTATGGCTAAATCATTAGACGGTGTCTTAACTAAAAAGTCACACACAAAAGAAAAGTTTACAGAAGAGCAAGTGCAGCACTTGTTGGCCTGTGCTGACCCAAAAACCGGATATCAGCATTTTGCTAAAAACTTTTTTCATATTCAGCATCCTGTCAAAGGCAAGATGTTATTTGAACCTTTTGAGTATCAAGAACGCCTACTACAAAGTTACCATGATTTTCGTTTCAATATTAACATGTTACCACGTCAAAGTGGTAAGACAACATGTGCATCAGCATACCTACTTTGGTTTGCCATGTTCCATCCAGACCAAACTATTCTAGTGGCTGCACACAAATATACAGGCTCACAGGAAATTATGCAACGTATCCGCTATGGATACGAATTATGCCCTGACTATATTAGAGCAGGGGTCGTAAGTTATAATAAAGGGAGTATAGATTTTGACAACGGATCAAGAATTGTATCTGCTACAACAACTGGCAACACAGGCCGCGGTATGTCTATATCCCTGCTTTATTGCGACGAGTTTGCCTTTGTGCAACCTAATATTGCCACAGAATTTTGGACATCGATCTCACCAACACTAGCAACTGGTGGTCGTGCAATTATTACCTCAACACCTAACTCAGACGAAGATGAGTTTGCTATCATTTGGAAAGACAGTCAAAATAAATTTGACGAATACGGTGATGAACGTACTGACGGACTAGGACAAAACGGTTTCCACGGATTCCGTGCAGAATGGTTCGAACATCCAGATCGCGGCGACGAATGGAAAGCAGTAGAGCTAGGACGTATCGGTGAAGAACGTTTCCGCCGTGAATATGGTTGCGAATTCCTAGTCTACGATGAAACGCTTATTAATAGTCTAAAATTAGCAGAACTACCAGGACGCGAACCCTTGTTTAAAATGGGACAAGTCCGTTGGTACAAGAAACCAGAACCTGGACACATCTATCTAGCAGCATTAGATCCTAGCCTAGGTACAGGTGGAGACTACGGTGCTATTGAAGTTTTTGAAATGCCATCGATGACCCAGGTAGCAGAGTGGCAACATAATATAACACCTATACAAGGTCAGGTTAAAATATTCCGGGATATCCTAAAGTACATCCAAGACGAAATTGGCTCTGAAAACTACGATAGCATTTATTGGTCGGTAGAAAATAACACGGTAGGCGAAAGCGCACTGGTTGTTATAGATAATCTAGGCGAAGAAACATTTCCGGGATTATTCCTATCAGAACCCCTACGCAAAGGGCACGTCAAGAAATTCCGTAAAGGATTTAATACTACGTTTGGTAACAAAATATCAGCGTGTGCCAAAGTAAAGTACTTGATTGAAGAAGATAAGATGACGTTAAATAGCCGACCTTTGATCAGCGAACTTAAAACCTATATTGCTGCCGGTACAAGTTTTAAAGCAAAAGTAGGGGAACATGACGATCTAGTAGCTGCACTATTATTGATAATACGCATGAGTGTAATGCTAGCAGAGTGGGATCCTAGAGTATTTGAGCATTTAAAGGTTAGTAGTGACTGGTCTGAAGAAGAACTAGATCTTCCTTTGCCAATATACATATCAACAGGCTTGTGATAAATATAACATGAACACGAATTTAAACAGAATAGCACTAGATTTGTATGGCAAAATACAAACACGGTTTCCTAACATTGAAATAGGCGATGAAAATGGCACTGTTTTAAGTAGAAAAGCAGATATTCCTAAGGCTCGCTTCTTTTCATTTAAGTATGAAGAAGCTGGAAAAAATCTAGGAACAATTTCAATCACCTTAGATGAAAATGAGGGTGTTGTATTAGAAGTTAGTGGAAATCTAGCTGATCATAAACATCCAGGTGCATTTAATTTCATTCGCAGTTTTAGACAATTTGCCAAAGATCGCCTATTAAATTTTGATGTACAAAATACCGGAAAAGATCAATTAGACAAACGTGATTATGCATTTAGAGCCAAGCCCAAGGAAGAACCAGTTATGCAACAAACTCCAATGATGGAAAGTAAACTATACGGTACTAATAGAATTAGCTATCAAGATCTAGGTGAAGCACGTTTGGTCATCAAACATAGCCAACCAGTTAACACTGACCTAGCAGCCGGTCGTACAATGCATATTGAAAGTATCTACGTAGAAAATGCACAAGGCGAGCGTTTTAAATATCCATACAAGCATCTCAATGGTGCTCGTGCTCTAGCAGAACATTTAAAGCATGGCGGTATTCCATACGATGCAATTGGTAAACATATCACTAGTTTATCAGAAGAGTTGGCACAGCTACGCAAATTCAAAGGCTATGTTAGCCGCAACGAAACACTAAGTGAAGCAATGGGCGATATTACTACTAAAGTAATGGAACGCATTGAAGCTGTTAAAAAAGAAGTCCACAACTTACAACGCCCAGCATACTACGAACAATTTGCAGAGTCATTTGAAGATCGTGAAGAGCAAATGATTCCAGAAGAAATTATGAGTGACTGGATTGATCGACTAACAATTCGCACATTCAATGAAGAATTACGTACAGCCTTCCCATACATTTTCCGTCTAGTAGACGAGAGTGAAATTCCAGTTAAAGAATTATCGCCAGAAGATATACTTGGCGAGGACGAAGAAGAATTCACCACACACAAGGGTGGTAAAGTTGAAAAAACAAAACATGGTATTAAACATACCAAAACTGATTACGAAGAAAATCCATCTACATTTGATGATGAAGAAGATGAAAAATTAGACAAATCAAAAGTAAACAAAGCCGACCGTGCTTTAGGTGTTAAGTTTAAGCGCGAAAAGAAATTCGGTGCATCTCTTGATTTAGATGAAAATCAATTTGAAGCATTCCTTGATAGCATTGTTAGTGAAGATGTAGAAAGTGCAGAAGGACACAATGATTTGTTTAGTAAGGATGTTGCTAGACAAGCACAAGCAGTTGATAAATTAAAAGATTTATTAGCAGGCGGGCTACAGCCAGGGGTTGACGGTATCAATGCTGCTCTTAGCTTAAAGGGTATTATTGATAGTGAAGTATTTACTAAAGAATATTTAAAAGGGCTAACTGATAACGATGATGTTGGTACTGCTATTAAGATGTATCTTACAGACCTAGCTGATGACAAGATCAACGAACCATTTGCTCCCGGTGCACAAGAAATTGCACAGCACATTATTGCCAGCAAAGAATTAGACAACATTGATTCAAACAATCCAGTTGGCGGAGAAAAGATTCCATCAACTCCTGCACCTGAAATGCCAGCTCCTGCACCTGAAATGCCAGCTCCTGCACCTGATGCATCAGCAATGCCAGCAGCGACCCCCGATATGACTGCTCCCGCACAACCTGCACCTGTTGCAGAAGGTAGTAGTATGGCAAAACTTAAAGCTAAATTGATCAAAGCTATGGAGTGCGGTGCTAGACTAGATACTAAGATGGATTTTGGATTTAAAGAATGTACTATTGCACAAGCTATGGCAGAGTGTGGTATGGATCCTG